>Ga0214544_1009306_pt1 | contig 15510 bp, 8 predicted proteins | sample CNSS3metaG_FD_160074 | JGI IMG/M metagenome (GOLD analysis project Ga0214544, IMG submission 160074) | Root nodule microbial communities from cowpea collected in UCLA plant growth center, Los Angeles, California, USA - CNSS3 | ecosystem: Host-associated > Plants > Roots > Nodule | place: USA...
ATAGTGAATTATATATATATATATATATATATATATATATATATATATATATATATATATATATATATATATATATATATATATATATATATTCAAAGAGGTAATTAAGATGAAAACCCCACCTACACATGTAATTATTTGAATATTCAAAAATGATTTTTCTAATTCAACAATTGAATTTTAGTATTACCCTTCAAGATATGTCCATTTTTTTAAAATGATAAAAAGGAAATATACTGTGAAGATGAAAACAAGAGAGATTCTATGACCTTTTTTCTAAGTTTAAGAATAAAAATAATTTATCTAACTCTAATAAAAAAATGAGACGTAATTATTAAAAGAACAATATATGATAATTAAGTCACAATTAAAAAATTGTAATGAAAAACATATATGACATATTTTTTCCTTGTTTCCTTCTATATTCATACAAAAATAATCTTACAAAAACTCATAAGATGAAAAATACTATTTATTAAACTAATATTTCACTATCAAGTCAGACAAGAACAAAATTATCCTTATATCTTCTATAATGGAATAAAACATATGAAGAATAAGAATAAAAAGGATGACTTCGTATCTAAATTCATATTTTTCTTCCTAAACAAAAGAAAACATGTGAGAGTGAGAATATGTGAGAAAATCAAAAAATAATAAAGAATATAAAAAAATATCTCAATAAATTTGTTTATCCTTTATTATATCTAACTTTATCACTACAAGAAAATCATTAATTAGAAACCAATTTTAGAAATAAAAAATATTTAGTCACCAATAATCAATTTAGATACCAAGTTACAAAATTAAAAATTATTGGTTACTAAAATAGTCACTATTATGAATAAAATATTATAATTGGTCACTAATTAATTTGACACTAATTTAAAAACTAATTTATTTAATAAGCAAAACCTTGATAGCTAATTTTTAATGACCAATTTCTTTTAAAAATTAAAAGAAATACAAATTTACCTAATTTAATTTTTATCACTATAATATATATTATATATAATTTTTAAAAAAGATTAAAAATCTAGGGGTGCATGGCCCCTTTACAACAACACTAAAGTATATTGATGTGCATTAAGTGTGCAAATAAGACATATTAAAAATTTATTATAATATTTTTCTTAACATTGTCTGGTAAGTAAAAATCAATACAAAAAAAAATTGAAATTGTCGAAAGAATTTTCGACGAATATATTTTTGTCGGTAAATTTGAATTACCAACGAATTTTATCGACGGATTCTCAAATTTTAATTATCGACAGATTTATTTATTGACAGAAAATTCGTCGTTAAAATCTGTCGGTAATTCAAAAACTTTTTATTGACAAATTTAGACGAATTTATCCGTCGATAAAAGGAGCAAAAAATTTCCCGCTCAAATTTGTATTGTCGACGAATTATTTCGTCGGTAAAATCAGTCGATAATTTAAAATTTTTTTACCGACGAATTTATCGATGGATAAATTCGTCGGTAAAAGAAGCAGGAAATTTCCCGCCCAAATTTGAATTGATGACAGATTTTTTCGTCGCTAAAATCCGTCCGTGCTTACATAACTTAAAATTCATAAGTAAAATCCGTCGATAATTTAATTTTTTTATCAGCGAATTTATTGACGGATTGAAGAAGAAGAAGACAGCGACGACCGTGGCAGCGACGACGATGACGACCACGAAGAAGAAGAAAACGAAAAAAAAAAGGAAAGAGGGAGGAGGAAGAAGATGAACAATGCATGCTATTTACCGACATATATTTTGGTAATTACTGACGGATTTTGTGGTCGGTAATTACCGCAGATTTTACTGATGGATTTTTCTGTCGGTAATTATCGACATATTTACCGATGGATTTTTCCGTCAGTAATTATCGACAAATTTACTGACGGATTTTTCTGTTGGTAATTATCGACGAATCTTTTCATCGATAATTATCGATGAAACATGATTTTCGTCAATAAATTTTCACCGACAAGCATTTTACTGACAGATTTTTGACCGTCGATAATGTTGATTTAGCTACAGATTTTGACGATTACCGACAAATTTTGACTGTCGATAATATCAATTTTTCTTGTAGTGAATATTGCAGATCCGCTTACCAAAGTTTGATGCATCAACAAATATTTGAGTCGTCAAGGGGAATGAGATTAAAATCCATAAATTAGTTGTAACAACGGACACTCATCTCCACATGAATGACGATCTCATGAAATGGAGTTTAATAGGTAATAATGAAGTTGTTGTTGTTGACTAAAGTACACCAAATGATTTGAATAAATGTTATGCCTCATTCCTATGACGATATATACTATAAATTGTGACAATAATAAGGTTGATGTATATGCAGTATTATGTGCATAGGAAAAATACTCTTAAGTCTTTCTCTTTCATTTATGGATACCACCTATGTGCATAGGAAAAATACACAACATATATAACAAACACTACATTTCATACAAAAATATTGTCTCCTTTTCTGCACTTGATCAATCTCACGAGTTGCTATATATTGGGAGAAAAGTATAAATCATTTTATTTTATCCTATCTAGTGAGGACGTTTTCTCTCTAAGCACAACGTTAACTATTTCAACTCCTTATTTCATTTATAATATTGTTCTATATTGTTATTATCATTATTATTTATTGTTAGACTTTATGAATCTTTTGTTATTTATGTCTTATTCTTATTATTCTAAAATTATTATTATTTATTTTGATTAATATTTTTCTAACGATTAATTCGTAAAAAATACAGATAGAATATATATTTATAATAAAAAAATATGGCTAAATCCAAATACATATAATATTATAACTATCATAAGATATTATAACCCTCAATATCTAACATGAAGATGAACGTTCCGTCATCATCAAAATGTAATCATAATGACTAATCACTACGAGTGTTAACAATGGTTTATTATGATAATGATTGGGGTCTTCTCGGGTGCATTTAGATGTTGTGATGCCTTTGTGGACACATGATATGGTGGGATTACTTCTCATGGTAAGCCAATTTGGCATTACTATGAGTCATAGAAATATAACTACAATGTCCTCCCTCCTCTTGTTCATCTTATATTAGGTAATGCTGTAAGAACAATGAACTATAATGTAAATCAAGCCATCATATGCCCAATTTCAGCACCAAAGTTTGTACATGTCTGGTTCAAAACAGTGTAGTCAAACAAACCTGTGAAAACAAAAATTAAAAATTCTTCAGGAAAATACAACAATATTAATTAACAAACTAAAATTATTTACTAAAAGCCTAGAAAATATAATGGTATTTTTAAAACAATTAGCTAACCGTTTAAATATTAAACATACCTTATATTACTCGTATAAAAAGTACTGTGGAATTAACTTGGCTATAGTTCAGGTAAATTTAAGAACATCAGATATTAGAAAGTAAGGAAATGAAAGAAAATCTAGAGATTCACCAAAATATGAAGTACAAATCACATTGTTAAAAAAATAAAAAATGGAAAAATGCATACACTAACCTTATGCAGCAAAAGGCTCATGCCACTTCACCACTTCAAAAGAAACTATAATGTTGTGACATCTACACCAAGAATTAATTGAAAAGGCTATGAATTTAAAATCTTTAAACTTCTCCTGCAAACATACATATGCATTATATTATTATGATATAATAATTTAAAAGTGCATGACAAGAGAGTCACCCTTCATTATGTGAGCATTAATTATTTTATTCGTTGAATTCAATACAAGAAAAATGAAAAGATCATATAGAGACATAATGATTTATCATACAATCAAATGTTGCCCAAGTTGAAGGTGGCACTGTTGAGAAATTTTGGTTATCGTCATAGATGCAAAGCAAGTTGAAAATGTCCCCAGTAGCGATGCTCTTGGTGGACTTGTCAAAATCAACAGACGAGGATGGTCTTTTAAATGGAGGAGAGTTCTTCTTTTGCGTGTCTATAAAATCCTGAATTGCATAAATGCCCTTAAACAAACATATCCTTGTGTTTTCAGGATAAAGTAAATCTTGGAAGGCAATAAAAAACAAACGCACCAAAAAAGAGATATATGGTACTTAGAAAATGAAGTAATAACAATTGTGACCATCTATTAAAAAGATATAGTAGAATTAACTGCAATTCACTAGAAGGGTAAGCAATTCCATTAAACAACATCATTTATTTGAAGAGATTAATGGATAATGTATAACATGTTTACCCCTCGAGGTCTTGTTATTGGTGGTAGAATTTGTGCGACGTGGTTTGCAAGAATGCTTTCTTCAAGAGAGAGTCTCCTGTTGTTCTTCGGAATGCCTCCATTTGATGTTGAGTGCACTTCATCTTTTGAAGCCCATTTTTTCTCCACATACCTGAAACAACCTAAGCAAGTTAAGCAAATGGAAAGTCCAACCGTTACTTCCAAAAAATAATGTCCATCACAACTTACTTCATACGGATAAACTTCTCCATTGCCAATTTACTTCTATCAAAATTTAGTGGCATTTCTGCTTCCCAGTGCTTATTTGACTTTACATTACCCATACCTGTGTACAAAATGTGTGTATATATAGAGACACTAGTTATATCATGTGCAACCAAACACAAAGAGTTATAATTACAATATTACATGGTTTCTTACATTGCATGAAAGAAACTTGGTCTGGCAACCACGTATCTAAAGTTGTGGACCGCACCTAATTGCAAGATGAGAATACGCCATCACTATAAATTTACTATGTAATTAATAGATTAGCATATAGTGTTTTATTGTAACCCTCCATATAAAATAGAAATATCTGATATTGCTTAAAGAAAAATCATTTACATTACCAATTTGAACACTTTGTATGTATGCAGTAAAATAGAATTATAAACAATGTATATATTATTAACAATATTACAAAAACTTCATTACTAGAAAATCATCAAACAAATTTTGCAAAATTGAAAATAACTATGCCATCCATACCAAGTTATTGGTAGACTAACTCGGATTAAAAAAAGTTAAACTCATCTAAAAATAGTTAATTGAATTAAAATAAACTACAAAAATAATTATTTCTATTAAAATTAAATTAAATTTTAATGTAGTACTTTATAAGTGTTGAAAGAAATATTTATACAATATAAGTGTTCTTTTAAGTGAGTTTTCAATTGTGATTTTTTATCAATAAAATTAAATCTAATTGGTAAAAATAACTTCATCAATTTTTTAATAATATTATAGAATGCATATAGTCTGTAAAAAACTGGTGGTCCTACCTCTTCGATAAATAACGGAAGTAATATTTCGAGTCAAAAGAAATAGAATGGTAAAAACATTTTATATCTTCTGCTAATAAGAATGTAATTCAAATAATTATATTTGTTTAATTTCTAAAAAAATAGTTCATTTATAAAATATATCATTTAGTCAACTAATTAAAAAGTAATTTATCTAGAAATACATAATGTAGTTAACTAAATTAAAATTAGTTCAACTAACTTATTAACTATTTTTGCAAGACCTAGTTTCATGTATATTGGTTGATTTTAAAAAAATTATCAGCATTTTTAAAAATAAAAATAAAATTAAAATTTTGAGGTATGTTTAATATAAATTAGAAAATTAACTATTTAATATTTCTTTTACCATCTAAATTTTTTCAATAAAAATTCATTGTAAAAATGAGAACAGAATTTAGGACGATTTGAATCAATCAGACTTCATTGTATTAGTTTGTGTAAATGTGGTGTAGACTCTTGTGTTAAGACAGTTTAGAATTATTATGAAAACCAATTATATTATGTTTTAATATTTTTGTATATTTTTTGGAGTTTTCTTGAACTACATATTCTAAAAATATGGCATAAAAGAACTGGATACAAAAGTGTAAACCTTTGATATATGAACTCCGAGGCTTCGGTGAATTCCCGAACATTGCATGCAAATGAAAATCCCTAGGTTAACACTAGCCCATCGTGGTGCCCTGACAATATTTGAGAAAGGGAGGGTAAATTTAGAAACAACTAACATTGCAGGAAGAAAATTTTCAATAGATGGTGCAATATAAAGTGAAGGATTGGATACTATCCAAGATCGAGTTGTAAGTAATGTGATGTATGTGTCAAATATCATTACTCGTTCTGAAATGAAATGTATATACCTGTTCCGGCAGTCTGCACATTCCCTGTTCTCGGGCAGCTTAAGAAGTTCTTCCAAGATCTGCATAAGGCCAAAACGTAAAAGATGAATCTATGTTTATCGAGTAAAAAATCCCCAAACATGATCCTAAACCTGTTGATTTGAGTAAAATATTAGAGATTTTAGAGAATTTTACAGATAATATAAACAGATGAAACCTTGGCGTGTTTGGCATTGAGCTCCTTAGAGATGGAGGCTTTCCCGTTCATGTTGCGTGTGCAGTGCAGAGGGAGGGAAGAGCAAAACAAGAGTGAAGAGAGGAATGAAAATGTTAAGCAGGGAAGAGGAATGGTTTTATAGTCCAAAATACAAAAGCATTGGTGTGGCTGGCGTGACCTCCAACCCTGCCACCATCATCACTCCCTCTTTCTTTGTGACTTTCACATGTCAACTTTGCTGGCAGCACAATCGCATCCATCAGAATACAGATTAAATCAAGTGACACTTTCCAATGTTTTTTTTTCTTTCTCCTTTTCACTAAAATAATACTATAATATCACTTTTTTATTATCATTACGAGCAGGCACAATCCGGCAATCCCGTGGGCAGACGTACACCACTACTTTGGAATTCCTGCTGCTCATATTCCTTTATTGTTCAGATTCTTTATTGTTTTATTTTTGTGCTCTTCTTTGTGTATCTTCAAAATACATTTGATATTTCAATTTTTTTTAATATATAATAAAACATTAAAATAAGTATTCTATCTTGTTAATCCTATACAGTAGTATTGGTGATAGTTGCAGCGCGGTGATGTAGTAAGGAAGGGTATTTTAAATTTTTTTCAGTAGTAATAGTATGGGAGTGCAATTAGTAATGATGGGTACAGGAAAAAGCTGAAAACATGAGTTGGGCCTGAGCCTGGGCCTGGGTACAAGAAAAGCCTGAAAAATGAGTTGGTAGACAGAGAGAGACGGTGGGTGAAGGTGGCATTGGGGCAAGAAAAAGGATGAGGTGGTGCAGAGAGGTGTTCTCTGTGAGTGGGTCTGGGTTGGGTGCTCATGCCATTGCGCTCTCACTAGCACCTATAGTTACTGCTTCCTTTTGCAGCAAAAGTCTTGTGTTGCCATTCCAAAATTCTCCCTTCAAATTGAAATTCACTGACTCGTCTTCTCTTGCCCTCACCCATCGTAAGCAGCTCCTACCCGCCGCACTGCCACTAACACAGCCCTCTACTTCAAGGGAGGATGATTTTGATTTTTTGGTTGTCAATTTCTACCATTTTGTGTTCATCCAAGACCCACAAGCCGAAGTCGCCAAACACCGTTCTTTCTTAGAATTTCAGGTTCGCTTACACTTTTTTGCTGTTACTCTTTTCCTGTTACCATTGAATTGATTCTGGTTTTCTCAACAAGGTTACATATAGAAAGTATTGCTGTTACTAAATCTTTTCTTCTTCGTGAATGTATTGTTCACCCATGCTTTAATAAATCATACTTCAGAATCACAAGTGCATCGTTTGACCCGAACCCAAGTTCATTTTGAATCCTACCTTTCCCAGTCTGTAACTTCTTTCATTTAGCAGGACCTCGACATCAACGGAAGAGTCTATCTGAATGAACAAGGGATTAATGCCCAGGTCAGTTTTGCCCCATAGTATTTTGTAATTCTGTCATATATATCCATAGAGATATATTTTCTTTTTTAACCTGATTGGAAACGCCGAGGGTAATGTGAATTACACGCAAGAGCTCTTTTGCATTATAAATATGAAAAATGGTGATCTTAGACCCCATTTTTCTAGCGTATGGGTGGATAAAATCAGATATATAAGAAAAATAGGGTAACAATAAGATATACAAGAAATAAAATGTATGATAATAATAACTCTAAGGCACTACCTTGTTCATAGATGTGGCTACTAGACATTACAATATTCCAGGATCTACATATATTGTCTTTCTGGTCTGGTCTTATGTGTAATGAATGATAGTCAAATGACAAAAAAACAACTAAATTCTCCTTCATATTTGCAATGTAGGGTTAACCTCAAGTCATCTCACAGGTGCACAAATCAGTTGATTCCGATCTCACTAAAAGACTACAATTAGGGAACTTTTTAGACGCAATTATAGTTTTTGACTTATATTAAAAAAAAAGACTAATGAAATTCGTAACTAATTTTACCTCCCTTTTTAGAAAAGATATTTGGGAAAATCTTTGGGCCTCGACTACTATACGCCTAATTTGGATCTGATTTGAGGGAGTTATGTCCATTTATAAGATGAACAATCCAAAGAACAGCTCCTGCAATTTCAATTGTCATTGTGTCACAAAAATACTTCAAATTTGGATGAGGCTCTGAGAAACAAAATTAAAGAACTTTTCTTGTCTAGGCTGTGAGAAACAAAATTAAAGAACTTTTCTTGTCTTCCCAAAGACTTCAAAAGTGTTCAAATTCAATATTTGTAGTACCAGTTATGACCTACACAAGAAAAATATGTTTAAAGTGAGTTATGACCTACACAAGACAAATATGTTTAAAGTGACTAACAATCTGAACACCAGTGAAGATTAACAATCAAGTCCATTAAGGTCCACTAATTCTAGACTCACTTAGTATCTCAACATTAAGCCCATGTATATGTCAATTTTGTGCAAATAGGTCACAAATAAATGTCTCAAGTATGTTCTGTCAATGTGATATATTACTGCAGTATAGTGGACCATCAAAAGATGCTCTGGCATATGTCAACTGGTTAAGAGAGGATAACAGGTTTTCTGACATATTGGTTCAGATATCTCCATCAGAAAATGGACATACCTTTCCAGCATTAAAGTTGCGTTATAAGCCTTCATTGGTACAGGTAAGATATAAAATATTCTCTTATAAATTAAGTTTGTTTGCATTGAAATAGCTGTATTTCTTCTGGTTTTTGAAGCTATGATCCGTTTTTTCTTTTGAGGGCAATCAAATCTCATCTTCTGGATCGGACTTCGCTATGCTGTGGCTGTGTAACAAATGAACAAATTTGTGCATTTCTTTATCTTCATGATTGGCCTGTTTAATATTAATAATTAATAATTGTAGCTTGAAGACAACTTATCAACTTATGATTCTCAATTTTCTTCAGTTTGAAGGTGGTATGTCACATCTTCCGTTGCTTGATCCTTCAATGCGTGCAATACCTTTATCACCATCAGAATGGAAAGAAAGATTGGAAGCAGTCAATAAAACTGATCTTAACAGAGATTTCGTTTTATTGGATGTCAGAAATGGTATAAGTTCTAAAGTTCCAAAGTGAATCTACCATTATTTCCTTAATTTAAACTTTCCTCCCTGTTCTATTTCCTAAATTACATAGTATCTTATTTTGAACTATTTGGTGCTTGAATCAAATGTCATTTATAATTACTTGTCCTTTAAAGAAGAGGTCCCAATGAGCACCAATTTTGCTGAGTTATCATTATGAGATAACCTGCATCAGTTGTGACTTATTAGAGAGGCAGGATGTGAATGGTTTTCCAGTGACATTCTTTTGCCTTATATGCAATATTTTAAAATAGTGCAAAATTTGAAAAAAACAGCAATAACATACTAGTTAGTGATCTGTCCATGTAATTTGCAGGATTTGATGTGAAAAGTGAAACTAAAGGCCATGGTTTGAGCAGACCTTTAGCATGTATGTATATATGTTACACAGCCTAAACTGCCTTCTAAGGAAAATATTAGAGGATCTAGAGGGAAATTTATGAATTACTTGATTTTAAATTTGATGAAAGAGAGGAAAAAAACATATTTGTTATTGTTGACTGAGTCTATTACAACAGGAGGGAAGGACTATTTATGTTTACAAGAAGCTTGTCCTACAAGACTCTAAACAGTTGTAGCCAGTTGTCTGACAACTGGATAACTAAAATTCCATAATTAATTCTGTTAACTCCCTTACTCTGATAAATAGAGATAACAAACTGAATGAATTAAATAAATTTTATTTCAGATTATAATGGTCCAAACGAAAAACATTCATTTTTATCCATTAAATTCGTATTCATTAAACAAAAATCTAATTCATCCATTACCATTGTTTTCATAATTAGATATCCAATTCATTCATAAAAATATTTTATAGAAAATTTTTAAAATGATATTTTAAAACTTTTTTAAATTTGAAAAATAAACTTGTAAAACAAATTGAGAAAAAATATGAACATTTTTAAAAGAAATAAATTTTAATGAGATTGAATTGTGAAAAGACTGATTGGATTAGATTTTATCAGTTTTGTATTGATGGGAGTATTTATTGGATTTTATGAAATGATTGATAGGTCATTAGCTATCCATAAAAATAAATGGATGATTTTGATCTGTTTCATTTTTTTTTAATTTTATAATGGATGGATTGCATGAATTTACTCAGTTTGAGTTCTCCTAAGGGACTGCCCAGGAATGAGAGTGAGGAAAGAAATTTTAGATCACTTCTCTAGGTGTGGATTATTTCTTCCACTCAACTCAGAAACTCTCTAAAAAAAATTGTTATTACTATTATTATTAAATAGCCAAAACAAGATAAAGCAAAACCAGCTTCAGATGAAGCAAATCCCTAATTAATTCATCAAACCCTAATTATTAAATAAAACTTCACTACTTAATAACTAGCTCATTAATCATCCAATCTGCAACACTCCTCTTGATTCAGTAGAACTCTTCTCCAAATGTGGGTAATGAACCCATTAGCTAGGTAGAACTCTTCTCCAAATGTGGGTAATGAACCCATTAGCTAGTACTGACTACCGAACTGATTGAAGGTGTCTCCTGCAAACTTGGTGGCATTGAAAATGACATCATACAAAATGGACTAGTTTTGTCCTTAAGCCTGAGATAGTTAATGGGCATGTTTGCTTTTCAGTTGCAGTAATTCAAATCCTAGTTGAATTCAATTGACCAAGACATAAGTTTTGAGTTCAACTACGATTTTGGTTGTTCCAACATAAAAACAAATATTTCAATTCTCATATTTTCTTCTGTAGTCTATACTTTCCTCTTCGAATTATTTGGCAACCATAAGGATCACCTAGAGTGGAGATTGGGTACCTTGTCCTGAAGTGTTGCAGGTCATTAGCACAATGTTCTGGCTGGTTATAAAAAGGAGTAAGTATTTTCTCTCCCATGACTAAGGGTGTGCTTGCATCACTCACTGACTGCACGCACTGAACGTGAGTTAGAAAGTTAGATTTGGTTTGACAAACACAAGTACGTTGGTCATACATTCGTGGGCAAAGTGTTACAATTGATATGTTTATTGTAATTGCATTTTTCAAAGGGAACCTGATTTTGCTCCTTAAGTGTGAAAATGTCTTGTATCCCCATGTTACCTAAAAGGGGTGAGGGTGTGGTTATAGCCTTACTCTTAATCTGGACATACTTACATTAGTAATAGCACTCATTAACCTGGCTCTGTCAATGACTAACATACATGGAGCATCCATTAAGCAAATATACGTCTTAAAAATGTAGGAATAGGCTTCTAACCTATCATTTTGTTTCTTATGCCCTTGGTTGATATCTTTAATTCATATTTTTAAATATCTCAATATATTTTCCTTTTTTTGTTATAAGATATTTTTCCTAATCATAAGTTCCAACTTTAATACAGTATCGTTGCTGTTGTTCAGGTTATGAGTGGGATGTTGGACATTTTCGTGGGGCTCAACGACCTAGTGTGGACTGCTTTAGGAACACTTCATTTGGTCTTTCTCAGGAAGAGGTTGGGTCATTATCTGATGTCTCAGTGCCTAATGTGGACTGATTCAGGATTGATATGGTCTCCTGATAAGCTGAAACTTGCCATCAAGTTGTATGGCTTTTTCTTTTAATCAAAGTAATGCCATAAGATCTTGATTTTCTTGCATTAAATTTTAACATTGTTATTCACTTGGAAAAATAACATTTTTCATTTATTAAATTGCTTCGATGAATGTGGCACTGTAATTGTCAAATCTGATTTCATATAGATTTTTTCTCATTCGCTATGAGGTTTGCCTGGATGATAGGTTGGGATCTGTGAATCACTAATTCGAAGTCTTATCTCTCCATTATTGGTATTAATGTACTCCTCTCTGATATGCCCTCTTTAGATCACTGCTTCAGATCCTTTATCAAAAGTGGATAAAGAAAAGGCAAACATATTGATGTATTGCACAGGAGGGATTCGATGTGATGTATATTCTACAATACTAAGGTAAATTGTTATTATTATTAGAGAATGCTAACGCCTTGATGCATTGATTAAGAAACAAAAGTAGAAAGTGATTAACAAGAGGAAGAACATTCGTTACTTATGGTTCTAGAAACAGGATTGGGATAACCTATTTGACCAAAAAAACCTGAGTTAGCCTAGTGTTTGGTCCAAATAAACCATAAAATCAACCTTTCTCTCTTTTTTTTTCCCTACCTAGGCACTGTAATCTGATTCCTTATTCATAGAACTGAAGTTACTTAATCTTTCTACTCCTTTTCTTTTTGTTAATTTGGTGCCATGTGACAGGAGGCAGGGATTTCAGAATCTATATACCCTGAAGGGAGGTGTTTCTCACTATTTAAAGAACGAAGGTGCTGCTGAATGGGTGGGAAATTTATTTGTATTTGACTCCCGTTTGTCTCTCCCTCCTTCTGTTTACCATACTGGGGCCACAACCGAAGCAGAATTAACTCCAGTTTCTGGAGATGATAAGTTTGCAAATTGCCATGTATGTAATTTGGAAGTCAGTGAATTGAGACATAGGAACTGCGCAAATCTTGATTGTAATTTACTTTTTCTGTAAGACTCCCTTCTCTGTTTCATTTGTCATCTTTTTAAAAGACTTATGTTTTTGCATTTGGTGATTTTCATCTTGTGAAGAAGCATGTTAACCTTTGTCATGCAGATGCTGCACAAAATGTGTAAAGGATCTAAGAGGTTGTTGCTGTTTAACGTGCACTGCTGCTCCTCGGCTTAGACCTGTTTTAAATGGAATGCAGAGATACAAAAAATGGCACAACTATCGGGATATGGATTTGCCAGAGCAAGGACTAATTCAACTTAAATGCAGCAATGACTAATTCAACTTAAATGCCCTTGTTATCCAATGAATAAAACTAGTTTATCTACATTTTTGTTGTTTTCCAGCTGTGCATTGGTATCTATTGGAACACTATAACTGTCAATAAATTTTCATGCATACAGGAATTGAATTGATGAAGTTTGCAACTTGATGCAATGAAGCCTTACCTTTAAGTCTCAATACATCTTGCTCGAATAGGAAAGGTAAAGGTTGTGATGTAACATCCTGGACATTATCCATGCAGACCAGTTACGATTTGAAATGATAAAATTCATGTAGAGTATGTTGTGTAGACCTTGTTTTTCCAGTGTCCCGTGTAAACTTGAAATTGGTTTCATTAGAATCTGTTATCATCTTCTGTTCCACCTTATATACACGTACAAAAATTATGCATTATTAGGTACCATCTTATGTTCCATTTGTATATAAACCTTTTTAAACTATCAGATTAAATGTCTGTATTCTATCATATCAGGAGATATAATTTGAATTAAACTACAAAAAACTTAAAATTATGTTACTTATTTACACGTTTTCTTCTAATCTAGGTGCTTAGCACAAGGATGTCATTCCTCTAAAGTTGCATTCAGTGCAATACTGATTATGAGATCACTTGTAGTTATCTTAAATTTTTAATTTACTTAAAATAATATTGTCTGCAGAATAGGGAATTTTAATTGACTACTATATCGTTGTGTTTGAAAGAGAAAATTTCAAATTTTAGGGAACTGGAAATGTTTTGATTCAATGTTTTTTATGTTCTGTTTATAAAAATTAATTCAAACTTCTTATATTTTAAATTCTTAATTTAGCATGATAATTAATTTTACTATGTACAATAAAGTTAAATATATATTTTGAAAAATTAAAGTTCAAACATTGAACTTATGAGAATAAACTCCAACTAATTTTAAATAATTAGTAATTAAAAATTAATATAAATTAACATTTAGTAAGGGAAGGGAATATCATTTATGCATATATGGTGCAGCTTTTGTTGCATGTTAGTTAATGAAGGTTTTACTACGAGATATGATAACATTTCTTTTAACAACGTATATTATACTGTATTGAATTTCTTGAACAAAATATCTTGTAGACGAACAATTTGGACACTTCCCAACAAAAGACTTAAGTGATTCATGATTATATCGAATATGTCCGACAATCCATGAGGTATGATATTAATCGATTTTCTGACCCATAATTTATTTCATTTTATGTGAAATATTTATTTTATTTCCTTTTTTCCATTGAAGATTTGGGCTACACAATTACTAACTACAATTTTTTAAATATAAAAATCTATTTTAATTTTAATATTTCATTTTTATCATCAAATATCTAATCACATTTTTATTTCAAAAAATGCACTTAAGAAAATTAATTAAAACACTTTTTCAGAAGAATAAAATAAAATTACCTCTTTGCCACCCCCATGTAGTAAACGATGCTATGAGATACATACAAAAAATCGTCTGTATGGAATGCTAAACAAACATTTCAGTTTTTTTTTTCAAATTCCACAATTGTATGAATCAAATTTAAATTTAAAGAACCAAGATCAAACTTTGTTCAAGTCTAACCTTAAAAGCACGCTTAAATATAAGTTTCTATATAAAGATATGCACATTAAAAATTAGGGTTGAATATATTTGTATCCCTGAAAATTCGGCACTTTTGTTTTTTTATCCTTAAAATAATGAGTATTTGTTCTATTATCAAAACATCATTTATTTTAAGTAGCCTTAGTTAGAGAAAAAATAACCAGTATTATTAAACTTAAACAGCAACGAGTTTATGAATATATTTGCTGACTGCGTGTCAACTTACTTGTAAACTATCTTTTAATGTAAAAGTCGACTAAACTCGGACAGACTCAATACTCACAAGTGGCTTTTAAATTGTGAGTAATCCAAAAAAATTTCGACTAACAATATACGAATGATAACAAGGTGGACCTTATCTTCGGGATTACACAATCAAAATTATTTATTCACTGTTGTTCAAACATGCTGGATTAATGGTGACTGATGAGAGTCATTGAATATTAGAGTTGTGGATTTACAATCTCTTCTTTCATGGCAACTAGATATTTCTGAGATTCTTAGATAAGCTGTTTTATATCCATGTAGGCATAGAACGATCAGGAAGGTAGTATGCCCGAGGAAAAGTTTGCATTACACATGAGAAACTAGGTCACAAGTATGCACTGACCCTTAACTACAGGAATTAAAAACAGCCTTTTCAAAATTCTATAAGCAAACACCCCCCCCCCC
>Ga0214544_1009309_pt1 | contig 15500 bp, 6 predicted proteins | sample CNSS3metaG_FD_160074 | JGI IMG/M metagenome (GOLD analysis project Ga0214544, IMG submission 160074) | Root nodule microbial communities from cowpea collected in UCLA plant growth center, Los Angeles, California, USA - CNSS3 | ecosystem: Host-associated > Plants > Roots > Nodule | place: USA...
GCCTTGAAAAAAAAAAAAAAAACTTGTTTCCAAGCTAAGCTATATTTAATCTACGTATAGCAAAGTCAAGTTGGATTAAACTTGCCCAAATAAACATCTTTAAGAATTTTTATTATTATTTAACTTATAATTTAAGAATCGATGTATAAAGAAAACTTACAATTTAAGAGATGTACTAGTTAAAAGAGAAAAGAGTATCCAACTATCTTAAAATTACTTCCTAAAAAACAGTTCCACGAATTGTCAGATCCTTCTATGTTGCTCCTTAACTGTATTAATTTTCGTTTCTTAATTTACTCTTTATTCAGTAATCTATCAACAAAAAGTACTCTATTTTCTTACTTTATTAACTGATAAACAATCTTTTTGTCAGATTATTTGGTCTATCCGTAATGCTGTATTGGTAATGTAGTGCTTTCTCATCTTTGTGTGATGAACAAGTTTTGGTGACGACAGAGAACTTGGTTATCAACCTGTTCGAGGAAGCTTTATTTTTTGGAAAGGTGGTTCCTGGTAAATTCAGGGCACATACTGAAATACATCATACATATATACTGAGGAAATATAATCTATACGACTAATTTTAGGAACAAAAAAACTTTGCTAATTTCCTTTGCTGATTTGCTATTGAAGTACTACTTTCTTGGCATGGATTGGTACGTAAATATATGGTTCGTCTGTGTGAGTCACAAAAAAAAATGTAATTCTCATAGATACCGTAAATATCATATTACAATAAAGAATTTAGAAGACTCCTTGATTTTGAAAGTATAAACTTCGACTTTTATTTTATTTTAAAATGTTTAGTTTTTTTATTAAATATTAGATGATTGGTAATTGAAATTGCATTATTTTTGTTTGTACTATCTTAGTGTGTTGCTTAGAGTTGGCAATACAGGTCCATCTGTCCAAGGTTCGTCTCAAATTTAGTCTGCAAAAGGTGAATCAGATTGTGATAGATTAATAGTATATGAAAAAAACCCGAGAAGGGAGATTTTCTTGTCAATTCACTGTACTTTTTGTTTGGGTTTTACTCTTCTCTTTCCTCTTTTTATTTATTTTTTTCTCTAACGAAACAAAATCCTATGCACACTACACTCTTTCTCACCCTGTTTTCTCATTCACTCTGGATGAAAATTGAAAAAGGGAAATTCAGTTTTCTCTGCATTTTTTTTTTCCTTTCATTGAGGAAGAAAATACATTGTTGTGAGGTGTTCGAAGTAAATAAATAGAGCTTTACTCTTACAAGTTATGCAACATTGAGCAAAATTTGTTCAATGTCAATTCACATATATACTTCAAATTTCAATATCAACATCCCATTTTCTCTTGGCTAGAATTGTCATTGCCAATTTTTGCTTTGAAATTAATTTGCCAAGCTCTTTGAAAAATACGTTGTTGTTGGTCATACGTTTTTGTTTAACAACTGTCTGTCAACCATGAGTCACTACATCTATTAGTTGTACCAAAATGTGTGGAAGAAACAAATTGTTGGTCTTCTAGTTCTCCTTTGGTCAACTTTGCATCTTTCAATTTTAGACTTTCAAATTTGTTCTATATGTTCTAAATCACCATATTTTATGACGTTGACATCACTTCAACAGTTTTTTATTTTCATAGGATCATTTTTTTTTTTTATTTAAATGTAGACAGGTAAAAAGGTCTCACCTTGCTGCATGGTGAATCCTTCTTAAATTTTTATTTTTACATTTAGCTGTGCACCTTTTTAATTTTGTGCTTTTACGTAAAAAACATCTTGTACATCCTCCTATTATCTCATCATTATTCTCTGCTCCTACACTTGTAAGGAATTAATTAATTCTCTTAAGTTTATGTTTAGACTCCTCCAATGTTAATACTTTGATTCATACTTTTTAATACAGTAGTAACCAAATTTTTGTACACTAACCCGGAAAGTTATTCCTGAGATGCTACAATTTATTTACTATATGTAATAGTTCATCAACATAAACTTTTCATTACTTTTGTCTCCTTCATTCTCCCCATTTCAATTTTTTTAGTCAAGTTGAGCATTTATGTGTCTTTGATTCTTTCACAACCAACATATTTTGTTTGAGGTAATCCCAAATATTTTTGATAGATTTAAGATTCATAGTTCTTGTAAAAATAAGTTTGGATATAAAAGAAAACAAGATAGTTTTCTGCCCTTGCCTTTTTTTTTTTTTCATTCTCCTTTATAATATTTCATCTTAATAATATTTCATATTTAAAATCTTAGCCTTTTTTCACTATCTCCTAAAACTTTAATGATTTGATATAACAAATTATCCTTGCAACCTATAACTTTCCAACAAATGAGTCTCCATATTATTCAGGTTAAATTATTTTTTTGTCCTTCTATTTGTCAAGTAATATCAGTTTGGTCTTCAAGTTTTTTTTTGTCTGAATTTGGTCCTGATCTTCTTAAAAATATTCAATTTAGTCCTAACTGTTCGTTTGATTAAATGATATTAAAGTCAACTACATGTGTCAATTTCTGATTTTTTTTAAAATTTTTGTTTTACACGTGTCACTTCACAGTTGTGCCACATGTCAAAATGATTCAATTTGGTCCTTATAGTTTCAATTTAGTCCCAAATTTTGTAAAAAATGAAGCAATATTGTCTCTCCTTAAATTGATACTCAATTTAATTTTTTATAAATCTTATAGTGATATTCTTACTAAAATTAATGTTTTTATTAAATATTTTCAGAAATATTTTAAACTAACTTTAAATTCTATAGAAAACGTTAAACTTTGGTTTTGTTTTAAACTTGAAATTTAGTTCCTAAACTTATGTGTGACAAGTTATTTGGTTTTTAATCTTGACTAAGTTTGTATAATATGAGACACTTGATGTCTTTATATTTGATGACAAAATTGTTAATTGTTGAAATTAAGTTTGGGGTTTAACTTTGTTTAATAATAAAACTAAAAAAAAGCTTTTTTAAAAATACTTTTACAAATATTTAATAAAAATTTCAATTTTAGTAAGAATATTATCATAAGATTTATACAAAAACTAAATTGAGTGTCAATTTAAGAAGGGATAATATTGATTCATTTTTACAAAAAGTAAAAATAAATTGAAACTAAAAAAAAAAATATAGGGACCAAATTGAATCACTTTGACACGTTGTAGTGAATTATGTAAAAAAAATCAAAAAATTCAAAAAAAAAACATAAATTAACACGTGGTGTTGACTTTAATCTTGTTTGGTCAAAATTAACAGTAATGACCAAATTGAATCATTTCTAAGAAAATGAGGACCAAATTGAGATAAAAAAACTTGAGAACCAAACTAATATTATTTGACAAATAGAAGGACCAAAAGAGTAATTTAACATATTATTTATTTATTTACATAGAGATAGCGTAGTTCATTCTCTGTAGCATCGTCGTTTAGAGATCTTAGAAATTAACAAAAAAGCTACAATTGGATTCATGTGTCTATATGCAACAATGTATTAGAAGAAAATGAAAATATCGGATATGAAGGAGTAGTAACGAAACTTTGACAAACAATTTAAAGGTATCGAATTAAACTTTTTATACATAAATTATTATTTTTAATTAAAAAAAATCTTCATTTTATATACTCAAAATAGACACATATGATAATAGAATCCAAACAAATATGATTATCTTTCACTATCATATCATAAAATAATCATAATAAGCTATCATTAAATGTCAAAAATTACTAGTATGAAATAAATTGTAGTTAAAATAATCTTCAAATTAAGTTGTAAATAATATTTAAATATAAATATAATTTTAAATTTAATATAATTATATATAAATATAATTTTAAAATATACATAAAAAATAAAATGAGAAAAGTTTGGGCCCTCTATCTAGGGATGGCAATTAGGGTCTGGCCCATTGGGTCGACCCGCAGGCCCACGAAAAAAACGCGGGGCGGGCCAGGGTAGTGAGCCCGCAAGCCTGCAACCCGCATGGGTCGGCCCGCAAGCCCACATAAAAATTAAAAAAAAACTTGCACTTGTATATTAATTACTTTTTTTATGGACTCTTGTATTAACGTTTCAAATTCTTGTATAACTGGAAAATGTATGAATATGTTGAATTATCAATTTATCATCCAACTCTCCAAAGTTTTTACTTAATTTTGTGAACTTCTTAAAGTTTTCAAATTTTTTAAACATTGAAAGTTTTATCATAAAAATTTAAAAAAAAAAAAAAGCGGATCAGCCTGCGGGTCAGGGTGAACCAGTGTTTGCAGCCCGCATAAAGTGTGCGGGGTGGGACGGATCAGCCCGCGTTGTGCAGGCCTTATGCGGACCAGACCTAAATGGGTCAGGCCAACCTGTATTGTCATCCCTAAAGATAAAGAAGTTAAAGAAGAAGAAAAAAGTTTGGACTCACAAATAGTAACTCTTAATAATGTTAATGTTGGTTTCACATAACATCCTACATTATCTCTTAATAGGATTCAATTGATTAAAAATATATATATATATAAGTACACAAATTAATCATAGATTAAATATAAAAACTAAATTACTAATTAAACATTTTATTAAAGTACCACACTTCCAAATCAAGTTAGAAAAAGATCACATTAAATTCTATTTATCAAATATTGAAATTAATTGACTTAGAAAATAAATATGTGGACTAAAATCTATTTTTCAAATACTTAAATATGAACACCAAATTACTAATAAGACATATTTTTATTTTTAAAAAAATCCAAAACCAAATTCTATATCATGTCAATATAGTTAAAAGTAAATATTTTATAAAACCCAAATCTTTCCCTTATAACTTCTTAATTTAATGCTCTCTTTTATTTTCTCTTTTGGCTCAAGTTTTGTACACAGATTAAGGAATATAATATTTTTTTAGTTTTTTATAGAATTTTTCTATTTCACTCTTTTATTTCCATATTGCAATAGATAAATGCATGTAAATTAATTAAAAATTAGGTGAAATATTAGAATACAAATAATAAAAGAATAATTAATATTATTTTTAACTTTGGAAATGACAGTATAGAAATTAGAATCTTTAAGACACATCAAAAGTAGTGGAGGAGATGGTTTATATCAGTTTACAGACGATGCATGATCATGAAAATTTATAGTGATATAAAGAAATGAATAAAATTTTAACTTTTTTTAACAATTATAAGGAAGAATCACAATCATCTCTTTTAAAAATATGCTAAATGACATTTATATTACATCTAACTTTATAACTTATGCTCATTTTCTTTCATTTTATAAATGCTTATATTTTAATTATCTCATTCACACATCAAACTAATTACAATCACTTAACATACAATTATCATTTAATTAACACAAGATCACCGTAGCTATAGACTATACCAGAATCATCAAACACAATCAAATTTTCTCAACTCAAGAGAGTAGTAATATTCAAACATCAAATTAGTATACTCACACCGTACAGATTAAGACTAGTTTTCCCTACTTTGTGAAAATTCAAATGGTTCTATTATTACTAAAACTTTTCTAAATCTACAAGTTCTCTATCTAAACAATATGTCTAAGAGACAAATCAGATTATACCCTCATAACTATTGATCAATAGAGAATCAAATAGAAAAAATGAGAAAAAAAAAATTACCTCAAAGAGAGATGAATGTAAAGATGAACAAAATTAAATTAAAGGAAAAACTAAAAATTATCATACTCAATTAGAAAAAATGATAAATTAGACTTGAAGCTGCGAAGATCACACAAACAATTTCGATCTTCAAACAGATTATCAAATGATTAAATAACTTAAAAATAGCTCTTTGAACAAAATTTTAAAATGACAAAACGTTTTAAATAATGAGATCTTTTATAAACTTTTTATTTATATTAAACATTTTATTATTAAAATAATAGGATTTCATTACTTTTAAATATTATTATTTTGGAATTAATATATATATATATATATATATATATATATATATATATATATATATATATATATATATATATATTTGAAAATTATGAGAAGTATGGGAAAATTTACAATTAAAAAAAGAGAGAAGAGATGCATTTATATCTATTAATAAAAGTGATTCGTTTTTAAGTGTTTTATAATATTTTTGCTGTACATCCGGTTTTACTCTTATTGATATAAACTATTTTATTATTTTATAGTTTTATTTTAATAATTATTTTTTAACAATAAAAATTACTTTCAATAAAAAAGTATACATAATAAAATTACAAAATAGTTATTTATTTTATATATAGTTTATTTTAATAATTCTTATAACTTTTTTAAAGACAAAAAGAGTAGATACATGTGTGTCCGTCTATATTTTTGCTTTAGTAATAAATGGAAGAAATGCCGGTAATTTTATTTTAATTGATTTTTAAGTTTAATCTTTATTATTTTTAATCTTATTATAAGAATTAGATAAGAGTTTACCCACATAAATGTATGAGTCAATTTATTTGTTGAGTGAAAAAAAGTGAAAAAATATTGAAAATGAAAATATATGTTTTTATTTTATGAAATGTATATTTTAATTATTATTAAGTTGGAGAAGTGCGAAGAAAAGGTGGATAAAGAGGATGTGTAGCTAGGGGTACCGGAGGGCAATGGCCACCATTCTACCTTCATCCAACCCTCACTTTCTCTCCTTTAACGCTCCCACTTCTCTCAAGTAAGTTCACTTCTTCTCCTCATTTTTTTTCCTGCAGATTCCCTGATTACTCTCGCTGTAATCATATTCGTTCACTGCACCTTCGATTGTAGTAGTTTATGCATTGAATTTATTTTTCTCCAACAACCATCTTACTTGCTTCTAGTTATACCGAGGAGGTTATGAGAAAAACTGTTTAACACGGATGGAAAATATTAGGAATTAAGACTTTTCAAGTGTTTAGTATAGCAACAGTTGATTTATGGTTTTGTGCTCTATTAAGAATTGTATTTTCATCTCTTAAACTTCAATTTTCATACGTCATAAGGGACTGCGTCTAATTTTTATCCATGATGTATTTGCACAAGTTTCATAGCAAGAATCCACTTTTAAATGAAACTAATTATTTTATTTTGAGATTCAAAGAACACTGTAAAGGATTTGGAGAATTCGCACAAAGTTTATTTAAAGATTTCGTTAGCTTTATGAGTAACATAGCAATGATGTGATATAGTTAACAAAATTATGCAGAGGAAGAGAGAATTTATCTTCATGTAGGCTGAGATTGACCAATTCTAACAGGTAATTGTTGGATTTTTGCCATATTGAAAGAGAATCTACAGACATGGAATAAGAACCTTGTTTTTCTATTGCTGCTTAACGAGATTATACTCCTTATTTTAGGTGGGGACAGATTAAAGAGCAAGATGTAAGCATGGTTGTCAATAGAACCCGAGGTCAAGCGATTGGAGTCCTGGTAAACTCTAATTATGCATTAATTGAAGATTCCTTGTTCATCGTTTGTTGAAAATGACTTGTAAAATAGAATGCTTATTTGAGTTTATATAATACTGTTGGGGCTTTCAAGTTATTGGTATGCTTCTCAAATTGTTATTAATTTGTGTTGCTTTTTGCGCATTTCGTGTGTATACTGTTTTTAGTGAATCTATCTTATAGTCTAGACATGTACTGACGTAAAATTACAATTGCCGAAGTAGAAAATTGCAAAACTCAACAGGGATGTGAAGGTTTGTAACAGGTAGAAAGTCAAATAACTTTGAGGAATGACACGTTTTGAAATCTGCGGGAGTTATAGGTAGGACAAGTCTAAATAGTGAAGGAAAACATTGCATTACATATACAAAATAATGCATGACGGCTTCTTAAATACATGATGACTTCTTAGTATACCTGTTTTATTCCACCATATAATCAGTTCATGTTCAAGAATACATAACAAACATTATTCTTATATAGAAGACATTGCTAAATCTTAATATGTATGATGTTTATTTACTTCACTTGACAATATCTGATGTTCTTATTTATTTACTTTTGTTTAATAGAAAAAACCATTGCCAGTTACATGTGTATAATTGAAATCTGGCTTCATTGCTTTCTTTTGTCTCTCTGGTAGAAAATAAGGGATGGAATCTTCTTGTGACGTGATATCTTTGAGCTTTATCCTGAACCATTTATTGTGGAAATTACTCCATTGTCTAAACTAGTGATCATTCATTGGGGATTTATGATTTTCAGTACACTTTTTTGGTTCTTTTGTCCTTTTAATGCAATAAACCAATTATTATTAGTTACATCCACTTCTTGCTAAACTCTTGCTTCTTTTGAATATTTAGCTTACGTTCATGAGTCATATGTTTCCAGTTAGATTTCTTTTTTCTACTTCTGTATCCCTTCTATATTTGACATTTCACTTTGTATCAGTTTAATAAGGGTTGCAAGTTTTATAATATAAAATGATAATTATACAGGTAGCTTCAGGAAAGGATGACACGGTCATGGTTGATCCCGTTGAAGCCAAGCGATTGGCTGCCAAACAAATGGAAAGAATCAAAGCAAAAGAGAAACTCAAGGTGAAAGCAGTTCTGTTGTTGAATTTGAATCAAATATTCGGGGTTGTTGCCATTTAGTAAAGAAGCATATGAAAAGTTTGAAAGCCATTTTCCTTCCTTATAATTGTCAGTTTGGGCAGAAGGAAACTGAGTATGCTCTGATGAAATTTCTCAATTCACTAAAAATTTGGCCAACTTAATGTTCTGATTGTAGAGAAGACGCCAAATTGAGGCAATTAATGGAGCTTGGGCAATGATCGGTCTCACGGCTGGCCTAGTTATTGAAGGTCAAACTGGAAAAAGTATTCTGACTCAGGTGAAATTTGGAAATGCTTATTTAACGTGTACTTGTGTCATGTCCAAGAAAAAACATGAGTTCAAATAAACACAGGCACATACATGTCACATACACCTAAGAGCCTTCCTTTTAAAGTGAGTTTGTCTCTAATATGATCTAGTAAGGGTGTATCCCACCTAATTCAGTTTACGTGCATTTTTAACCTACTCAATTCAAAGACAAGAATTGGATCAAATGTCTTATATCTCCACCATAATGTTCTCAAATCAAACAAATAACATTTAGACAGTTTTTCCACCAAAGAAAGCCCCCATTAAAAAAAATGTCTTATATTTTTAGAAGATGCCTACTTGTCAATGTTTCGCTTGATCGAAGTTTTACACTTTTCAATTGTTAGATATTTGATACATGAATTGTATTAAATCCATTTGACTGTACAATTATTATTTGCTGTTTTTTTGTTTAAACTTCTCTTCTTCTCCTTTCAGCTGCAAGACTACTTAGGTGCAATTGTTAGTTTTTTTGTGCGGTAGACTTCTTCCAAGATGTCCGTGGATACAAATGGAGAACTCCAGAATTCTTTCTCACATTCTTTGTAATTATATCTTTTGACTTCATATCATTAAACTTAAAGAGTATGCCAACAATGTTTTTTCTTCACACTTTCACAATTCAATTTTCGTTTTTACCTGGTAAGGATATGTTACATACAATTGTTTTTCCCATGTCTTCTAGTACTTACTTTATACAGAAGAATTAAACTGCTAACCAACTTGTGTAGTGATTGTTTTTCCCTGGTCTGCTATTTATTGTTAAATTCTTGGCACATTTTCTTTGATTACTTAGGATACAACGGACACAGCTCCCTTATCTGATCTCAAAATTAATTAAAATAAAAGAAAGTCAGGTACATCCAGTTTTAGTTACTTTAGTTTGATGACCTCATAGCTACCAAAACTCTACAAGTGGTTATGAGTTTATGCAAGAGAGACTATAATCAAGATATTAGGATGAATCCCCTATTCTGTCTGCTGCACAAAAAGGCTATGTAGTGTGTGATCTTTTCAATTCCCAACTTTGAAAAGAACTATATGATATCACACACAAGCGCACAGATTTTCTATGCCTTGAGAGTTATAGATCCTGGCAGAACTATACTGCTACTGCAATACCGCTGAATTTTTATACTACTTTTACTCATTAATAAGGTGAACGAACGAACATGCTATTCTTTGAGCAAGTTTGAACGAGGGGTTTCGATGAATAAAACATTTCATCTTATTAAATTGCCAGCTAGTATACTGTTTTTTTTTTCGTATCCGATACTGCTTTGCGAAAGGCTTTAGAACAACACTGTTTTTATTCTCAATCACTGTTCAGTTATGATTATCGGAAAATAAGTTAGAGTTTCGTATTTCATCAAAGTTGCAAGATTGTGTTCAAACCAATCAATCCATTCTAACTAGCTCAAGTTGAAATCAGTCAAAGTTTTCGGTCCTGAAAATCCAAAGCTGTTTTCAAAAGAAATTTCTAAGTTAATTATTAAAAAGCACAAATTAGATTTAACCCTCTAAAAACCACAAAAAGTTGAGTTAAAATTTATTGTGCAAAACTACACAGTATATTGAGGTAATTCGAAATGTGCTTTTGTATCATCGCTCAGGTAAATGATTCTTAATAATGAGAAAGAACAAATGGTAAAATTTATTCATAATTGATTATTAAATTCGTAACAACTTCATTTCATTGCACAAACTTTTACACCAAACAATGTTGCTTTTAAAGAAGAAGAAATCACAAAAGCTTTAGGATTTTGTTCCTACCGGTTTGATTTGTTGCAAACCTCGAAAGGTTTCCTCCACTAAGACCAATTATTCAGTTTTTAAATTTTAAACATAGTTGGGTCCCTTTCGAACAAAAATGTGCGTCTTGGATAAGAATGTAATGTCATCATAATAATCTGAACACCTTATACTCATTAACTTTTGTTCTCACAACCGGAAATAACGAGGAAACTGTCCACCAATGCCATAGAAAGTTGCTAGTTTTGCTCAAGAAAGTTAGTCAAAATAAACAACACGTTTTTTGAGTTCCGATGTGGCACTATTCTATTACTCCTCTTATTTCTCCTAGTTCAAAACATCAAATACCCAAGTTAGTCGTATAACACTTATTATTTATTAATATTTCGTAAATTTCACAAATGTTTAGAATGAAATTATCAACCATAGAATACTTAAAGGGTCACAGGTAATATAATATCATTATAGGTACCATGCGAGTCTCAACATTAGACCTGGCGACAATTTTAAAAAAATAAAAATTAAGTGATCCATCTATGTACTCGTCAAAGGAACCAAACGAATAAAGAATTAAAAAGTAAAACATAGTACCAGATTATAGAAAATGCCAGTCCATGGCTCGAGCTTTTTTGAAGATAAAATCTGGTGCAATCAAAATTTAACACGGAATTATTTAGTAATTTTATACTATCATGAAACAGTTCATACTTACTGCAAAAATTCCCTCTTTTCTGGAAGAAAGGGGCAGTAAATGTATCACACACATTAGGATAATGATTGAGATGTTTTTATTTTTGGTTGGGCACGAAGGAAGGACGGTAGAAAGAAAGATGAATTAGAATATTAGGTTTTAGAATATTAGTTATCCACTTATCCATGCGCCCTATTTGAAATAAAAAGCGAAGCAGATGATGTTTATTTTAATGGTTTGTTGAACTTAACGATAACTACAAATGATGAAGGTTGTCAATTTGTGTCTTGTGCTTTTGAAATTGCTTAGTGTAGATAAGGCCTTTGTTAGTGTTAGCGTGGAAATAAGATATCAAAGTCTTTTTCACTCACCTTATCTCCCAAATTCCAAGCGCATCACAATTTTCTTTTCTTTTTCAAAGACCAAAAAGTTGCATTCTAGCCTGTCCAAGGGGAACACCAAGGCCTAAAAGACAAAGAAGCTTAATATAGATTAGTTATTGGTAATAATATTCTTTGGTGTAAGAGCATAAGAAAAGAGAGAAAGAGGTGGAGGGAATGCGTTGTACTTTGAATATTCTGAGTCTCGTTAATATTCAAAAGCTTCGTCTCAATTATCTATGCAATGCATTAATTAAAAGTTCCATATTTGTTAGTAATAGATCGTGAACTTTTGTGCATAAGGTGGAAAGAGACCTTCATTTGCTGGCTGGCCTACTCTCACAAATGAACTTGCTGGAATTTTTTATTTGGCAGTATTCATAAATGTTTGGTTGCTTTTCATATTCAAAACCAGTTTGTTAGGTGACCTATATAAATATTAACTACTCTCAATTTCCCATTTATGTAAATCATTGGAAGATAATGTTCAAAAGTGAATGATCATGTTATCTTTGCAGCAATATATGTTAATAATAAGTTAGATTTTCATTTATGTAAAATTTATATCATGCCATTTTTTTGTTACACTCCCTGTAATTTTTTGTAAGTACTTGTCCATCAGGTGATACATCGAGTTGTGTTTTAGTCCAAACAAATTCATTACTTTCTTACATAATTTTGTCCTACTAAAAAATGAAGTTAAAAACTAAGGAAAAAATAATGTTAAAATATTCTATTATTGGCTTCTATATAAGGACTTCAAGAAGGTGGATTAAGTGGTTGAGTCAACTGGTGGATGCACTCTAGCACTTGTTTAAAATTAAGTGTAACATGAACAACGTGATGTTTTAAAACCTAACATATTGTACTTGTATAAAATATTGATGTGTTTGTTGAGATGTAATAATACTATTTTCTTGATCAAGTAGTAAATCAAGGATAATTATTGTCAAATATCAAAGATTTATTATAGAAGTGATTTATATATAAAACCAAAATCTATTATGGAGATATCTTATTAAACAAATAGGATTAAATCATTTATGAAGGGATTGAATTGGATTTTTAATATCTTTTTAGTTATTAACATATTTTGAAAATCTTTTTTAAATACTTAATGAGAAAATATGCTTTCTTGCAATTTAGAGAAACAATAAAGATAAAAGATAGAGAGATTGTACAAATTATTTTATATTAGTTCAAATCTTTCCTATTTTGTATCTAATGTTAACCACTTAACCTTAAAATTATTTTCACTATCTGAAAATGTTATTAATATAACTACAACACTTCTAAATAATGCACCTACAATATCTCTTGAACAATCTCTCAAAAATATACAGACATTTTTTAAAGCATGTCAATACAAGGTAAAATACAAATTAAGAAAAGAAACAAGAAAATTCATGTGTTTATGATGAATACTAAGGATTAAATTACTTATGACCAAACAAACTATTAAGTGCACATCCTTTTGAAGTGTTTTTCAATGATTTATCATGAAATAATGATGATCAATTAAAATTTTTTTTGAAAGTTTTTTATAAAGACATAGCTTTGATTTAATTGATTAAGTGATGATCAATTATCTTGTTTTTTTTTTTCGCAAACATGAAAAAATATTTTATAAAGGATTACAAATCTTGTTAAGTGATAAACAAGCAATCAAGAACTTTTAGAAGAGAGAACATACCAATACGTAATGGATTATTTGATAAACAACTATATTAATAAATTATGTTGTTTTTAGTCAATCAATAAATAAATAATATAAGTTTTGTTCTTTTCAACTTAAATCCATACATTACTTATATGCAATACATAATACAAGATCATTAATGACATGGTTCATCATTAAAAATTTCCGACACTTCAATTTACTTGATCATCTTGACCAATATTTTTCTCTAATTTTCAACATATCTTATGCATATTGGTGTAAGAGTCCATTTGTATGCATAAGGATGTCACTTTTTTACTTTTTGTTTTTATTTTTTATTTTTTACAAAAGGTTATGTGAACTTTGTAATGTAGTAGGTATATCTTATACAAAGTTAAAATATACTTGATACATACTAATTTGACTTTTCAAACAAAATACTTTGAATTGTTGGATTAGTAGCTGGAATTAGTATGCATACTTGTTTGGGTGAGTGATTTGTTTATGGATAATAATTAAGATATTAAAATTTTGTTTAAAAGAGTTTTGTATGTGATAGAAAGTTAACAAATATAATATGACTAGAGACAAGGTTATGAAGTTTTTACATGAGAAAAAGCATTAGTTTAAATGATTTTTCAATGTTATTAATGAAAGTGTAATTGTAAATTACATAATACTGCTTAACTCTTGTTATTTTTTGACATTATAATGATATAGTGAATGACGAGTTACAATTAAAATGTTGTTTTAATAATAAGTTTAAATAAAAAAATAGATTGAGAAAAATACAACAATAATTTTGGCAAAAAAATGTCGGTAAAATTAAGAAATGAAGGAGCAAGACTTTGAAAAAAATATTATATAATCAAATATTATCATGTGATAAACTTAACATTAATTATTATTATTTCTCACATTAGCAGCCACCAACAACCTACATTAGGTTGGATTATTAATTTAATGAATCAATCAAGCTGGCTACCATACAACATCCTTTCATTCAGTTTACACCTTCATACAATTAATATTTTGCAACTCAATTAGCTGTGATTCCTTCACTTCTTCTTTTTTATTAAAATATTATATTTTCTAACAGATTAATGAATTCGCATATTTGTGGAAGAATGATGTATTTTTTTTATGGCTTCGTTGTTCAAGTGTTAGAATCGTCATATTAAAAGACTCTAAGAGCCTAACATAAAAAGAAATGTCTTAATGACACTTTTTAGAATAATAAATCTTGACCCTGTAGTACGTTAAACTCACTCACCTCTTAGATGTTAAAATATTTCTGAAAATATGAGAGAAATGGAAAAGAGACTTCCTTAGGATTTCTTTTTTCTTTCATATTTTTCAATAAATTAATATTTGAAACAATGAATAACATTGTAATAATTGATAAAATACTTTTTTGTCAACTTTATTTTTTAATAGCGATTAATATAATAATATTTTTGTTGCAAGTTTAATTTACATTAAAAACTTGATATTTTAAGATGTTTTTCGATGTCTAAACTTATATGAGATAAGATTTTTGTATCTTGAAAATGAAAATTAATGAGAAATTACGTGTTTAAACAATCAAGTTATTAATACATTTTAAAGAAATATTGTATTATCTTTTAAAAGGAATATAAAAAAAACGGGTTATAACGTAAAAGTGAAGAGTTTAAGAAAAAAAAAAATATATATATATATATATATATATATATATATATATATATATATATATTTATAAAAAAAAAAAAAAAAAAATAAAAAAAATAAAAAAAAAAAAAAAAAAAAAAAAATAAAAAAAAAAAAAAAAAAAATTAAAAAAAAAAAAAAAATATATATATATATATATATATATATATATATATATATATATATATATTCGGAAACTAAAAAAAAACCACCAAATTAAAATAAACTTTATTAGAAAATAACATCATTTAAATATTTTTTATTTTTAAAATTTGGATCATTAACAAATATATTTGAAAACGAATAAAACTGTAGAAGTTTTTTCTCTCTCGAGAAAAAAGGTTACTCAATCTTTGTTCTTTTTGTTATGAATTAATGGTCGTCCATTGATTTATACAATTACTCATATGATTGATAATCATATTATTCATTACTCTTTATGATGTAATATTTTGTATTTACTATTTGATTTTATATCCTTTCTG
>Ga0214544_1009310_pt1 | contig 15499 bp, 3 predicted proteins | sample CNSS3metaG_FD_160074 | JGI IMG/M metagenome (GOLD analysis project Ga0214544, IMG submission 160074) | Root nodule microbial communities from cowpea collected in UCLA plant growth center, Los Angeles, California, USA - CNSS3 | ecosystem: Host-associated > Plants > Roots > Nodule | place: USA...
ACTAAGTTCGCTTCTTTGTGCTTGGGCTTGATGGCTAAGTCCAATAGGGGTCTGGGATGTGCTTGAACGATTGAACGCATGATGGGCATGAAACTAGTTGAGTTCCCGTCGGCTACTATTGGGCGAGGAGTCCTTAGTATGGTGATTGCATGCGTTGGGCGCACGATGGGCAAGGAACTGTGATGTTCCCGTCGGCTACTATTGGGCGAGGAGTCCATAGTATGGTGATTGCGTGCGTGCCAGGGTCCAAGTTGTGTAAGCTTGGATGTGTTACTACAGGCGAGGAGTCTGTAGGGTTGGACTATGAGCAGGATTGGCTCGTAGGGTTGGACCACGAAAGGGATAGTTTCGTGGAAGCACAGTGAAAGTCCCAGGACCTATTTTCATGCATGGGACTCAGGAAGGAATCTGAGATCAGGGTGGATAACTTGTAATTAACACGTATCTGTAAATTTTTATTGGGATGGGTATCATATTTAATTTGTTTAATATGCATAGCTCACCCTATCTGTGTGTGCATGGCGATGATCGGATGATTCGTTATCCGGGAGCAGATGATTTGACAGGTGAGCCAGGAGACGCTTGAGACCAGAGAGCGGGATGATATGGGCTTTTGAAGATTTAAAGTTTTTGATGTATTTATGTTTCAGAACATTAGCCGTTTTGGCTTTTATGAGTTGTAATGTTTTAATTGAGAACAGTTGCAATGTTTTGATATTACGACTTTAAATTTCCCGCGATTTGGAAATCTGCATAAATAAATGAGGAAAATTTTTATAATATCGTATTTAGTCTCATTTATTTAATTGTTTGTGATATTTTCAAAGTAATATTCCTTGGGGATGTTACAAGGACGATGTCCTGACCAAACCTGATGCCGAAGTAGATACCACAAGTTCACACTACAGCTCACACACCGGCAGACCCAACTTTTTCACGCATGCATCTGACACAAAATAGTGTGTCGCTTTAGAATCATATAATACACAACAATCCTTTCCAACTATCACACAATGACACATAACAAGATTACCCGAGCCTGTAGCCTCTACTCCTGTCATGGCGTAAACCCTGCCCGTCGCCTGAGGCTTGTTGCTTATGTTCCTCTACTGGTGCTGGGTAGGAGTCTGGACTAGAGGTTGCACCACTGTCCTAGCAAGAGTGAGACAGTCCTTGCCAAAGTGGCCCTCTTTGCCACAATTGATGCACCTGTGGTAACCTTCCATCCGTGGGCAAGCGTTCCTCAAATGAGGGCCCCCACATATATAGCACTACACTCGACCCTGCTGAGGAGAAAAGCTCATAGTCCCCTATGACTGATGGTGGGGTCTATCATACGGTCTCCTCCGCTTCTCATGTCTCGGCTTGGACCCAGATGGTCCACCAATCCTCTATGGTTGTTGTGGGTGTCGACCTTCTACTACACGCTTCCTCTTCTCCATCACTCTAGCTTTCTCCACCAGAGCAACAAAATCCTTGATGGACAATGGAGCCATCATCAAGCGGATATCACCGTGGAGACCATTCTCGAACTTGTTGCATCTCCATTCTTTGTCAAGCGGTAGAGTGTAGAAGCGGCTGAAGTGCTTGAACTTCTCAGCATACTCAATCACAGATTTTCCTCCTTGCGTCAACTGGAGAAACTCCACCTCCTTCGCGTATCTAACACTGTCAGGAAAGTACTCGGAGAGAAACTTCCCCCTAAAAGCTTCCCACGTGGCTGGCTCATCCCTCTCCTCCATGATGGACTTCATGTAAATCCACCAATGCTTTGCCTCACCCGTGAGCATGTATACCGCAAACGCCAATCTGTTCTTTGCTGGGCACATCTTCGCATTGAAGATCCTCTCTATATCCTTCAGCCACTGGTCTGCTGCATCTAGGCTAGCTTTACCGTCAAATTTCACTGGATGATGTTCCAGAAAGTCTTCTAGGCTCCAATCCCTGACTGTAGGTCGTGGCTTAGGACCAAAGACAGGTGTAGCCGTCCTGCTTTCCTCCAGCTGGCGGAGGGCCTCCATATGCTGCTGGTGGGCATCCTCGGCAGCTACCCTAGCAGCCTCCATCTGCTGCATCCCAAGTTGTTACTGCTCAAGTCGCATCATGGATGCTTCATGTTGCTACATCATCGTCATGCTCTGTTGTGTCATCGCAACCACCATTGCCTCTATTGCCATGGCGATATCGGGTACATCGTCCTGGGAGGATTGCGGAGTCCTACGAGGAGATGCCATAGTTCACTGGCACACAGGAAATTACTTGGTTAGGCTTGATAAGACAGGAATTTAACAAAGAACACTCATAAAGACACAAAGAAAGCTAAATGGACATCCAAGTCCACAGACCTAAGAAATGACCGCTCTGATACCATAAATGTAACACCCCATTTAAATAATAACTTTAATTTAAATGAAATGCCACATAGATAGAAATTTGAGACAAGTCCTGGAGTATAAACGCTACTCCTTGAGATCTGATAGGGACTAAGAAACTTAGGAGGTTGTTTTCTAAAAGTGCGTTAGATTGGTTAGGGTTAGGGCAGATTAGGTCTGAATTCTCCTTTGGGTCAGCCCTTAGGCCTAATAAATTGGGGCAACCCTCAAAATAAAAGGGTAGAGGAAAATAATATGCTTTACAATTGGTTTTCCTAAGAATATTTTCGATAATTTGTTATTGAATCTTGATGAGACTTTATAAAATTTTGAAGCTATATTATATTTAATTGAGTAAAATAATAATTTTAAAGATCATCTTTATATATATATATATATATAATATTTATAAAATTGATGTTTCCTATTTATTGTTAGAAAAATACACTATAATTTTTATTTTTTTACTTTTATTCTTTTTTCTATAACATGGATTAGTGTGAATTATTGATAAGTCAAGTCAAGAAATCATGAGAATCATAATATTATTTTTCTTATTATTATGATTATTTTCATAACTGATTTTTATTTATTAGGTGCACATCTAAATTTTAATATAAATTAGTATTGTGTTTGCATCTATGTATTAGTCTTATGCATTGTACAACTAAGCAACTTCAACAATATTCAATATTAAAGTTATCCTTGAAGAATAAACAACCGAGAAATTTGGTTTTTGGTACAGTAACGCCGTGACACAACAATGACTTTGTTTCAGTAGTGATTTTCCCCTATTATTGAAGAAATTCTAAAGAGAAATCACAAGAAAATCTTCATATTACCATTGTTTGTTGGGTTTGTTTACGGGAATACTGTTCTCGGAAATAAGAGTGAGTATTACTTCAATTACTGTCCAATAATTTACCAAGAAACGATTAGATTGATTTATGGAAAAATGTTGTTTCACTTTACCTTTAAACATATAAAAAATAATATAACATCTTAAAATTAAATTATCAATACAAAGTTTATCTTAAATAATATATATATATATATATATATATGGTTAAATTATGTTTTTTTGTCCCATTTTCGTAACAAAATATCAATTTGGTCCTTTTATTTTTTTTATCTCAATATGATCCCTATCTTAGGAAGTTTGATGCAATCAAGTCCCTTCCATTAGTGGTGTAGTAACGGTGTTAAATGAGGTGTCACGTGTCAGTTCTTGGATTTTTTGAATTTTTATTTATTTTTTAAAATTTTTTTAAAAAAATTAAAAATTTTGCCGCATGTCAAGCTGACATCGTGCCACATGGCAGTGATAGTGCCACATGTCACTATTATGCCATGTGTCATTTTCTCATTCTCAATTTGATCCTTGTATTTTAATTTTTGTCTCAATTTAGTTCCAATTTTTGTAAAAATTGTGCAATTTCGTCCTCTTCAAATTGAAACAAACATTAACTTTTACATAAATGTTATACAAATATTTTTATTAAATTTGATGATTTTATTCAAATTGATATTTTTATTATATATTTTCAACAAAACTAAGTTTGTTTAAATTTGTTTCACATTTAATTTTACTTAAAATTGTTTTCAAATTTTTAATTTATTTGTTTTAGATTGTTACATAAACTAGTTAATTTTTTTAAAATTTATATAATTGTTATTTTTACACTAACTAAAACATTTGTATAGAAATTATTGAATTTCACATATTTTTAAAATATGCAATTATTTAAAATATAAATTCAAATAAAAAACAATATTAAAGTATGATGTAATAAAATATCAATATAATTTATGATTTTTTTTGTTATTAGCATTATTTTTTATTGAAACAATTTTAAATAATGTTTAATTAAAATATAAATTAAAATAAACTTAATCTTGTTAAAAATATATACTTGAAATATCAATTTTGATAGAAATATTTGTGTACATTTATATAGAAATTAAATTTGATTTCAATTTGGAGAGGAACAAAATTACTTACAAAAATTGGGACTAAATTGAGACAAAAGTTAAAATACTGGGACCAAATTGAGAATAGGGAAATGACACCTGGCATAATAGTGACACGTGGCAAATTTTTAATTTTTTAAAAAATAAAATAAAATAAAAATTTAAAAAAATCAAAAAAAATTAAAAAATCTAGGAACTGACACGTGGAACCCCATTTAACACCGTTATTATACCACTAACGAAAAGGACTTGATTGCATCAAACTTTCCAAAATAGGGACCAAATTGAGATAAAAAAAATAAAGGGACCAAATTGATATTTTGCTACGAAAATGGGGACCAAATGTATAATTTAACCTATATATAACCGCAAATATGTGTAGAAAAGAAATAGAAAGAATCTACTATTTTTCAATGACATTTTTTTCACCTGTACTTATACTTATTTATGTATATTGAATAATAATTGCAATTCATAACATAAACTACACATGCAAGGGTAAATGCTTAAAAATAAATGTCTAACGCAAGATAATGATATAAAAATAATGATTTAAAATAAACAATTTCATTTGAAATCTATACTCTATTCAATTTCAACCAATTACAAATATATAATAACTACATAGATCACACATAAATATATAGATCTCAAGGATATTCAGGCACGATAAACTAACGTCTTTCGAAAGATACATATTAAGTATATCTTAGCAAAGACTAACATTTGATTCAATACCCAATACTTAGATTTACAAACAAATGTAAGAGAAAGGAACAATGTAAGTTCGAATACAACCCAAGTCACATATCTACACACGTCATAGTGTGCAAGAACTCCCATATTTGTTTCTCACAACTTGATATCTTAATCTATGTGTCTTAGATCATCTATGAAGAAAGAGGATGTAACATCTCATTTTAATAGACAAAAGCTACTAAAACAAAACATTTCATTAAGATGTTCAAAGGCAGATTAACAGAATAAAAGTATATCAATACAGTCCTTTGAACGTTCAGACTATAGAAATATACTTTTTATACAACACCAAACTTACACAAAACCCTATATTGGACATGTAAACCACTCATACTTTCGCTATGGTCTCACACTTTAACACAAACTCCTCATCCATTAGAGGTGTCTCCAATCCTACAACCTCATATGCTCCCACCGAATAGGTGATCATCACAGAAGAAGGACAAACAACACAAGACATAGAATGCAATGGTAAGCTAGCTTATAAAAGAAATAATCATGTAACAATTAAGCTTATTATATCATAACATAGCATATTGTTACTGAAAAACCAACACGACAAGTGCACCGGTTGTGCATAGCAAGTAACAAGTATTTTATCGTTCTCTCCCAAGGAACTTGTGCAACGCATGGCAACTCTCACAATTCAGGACTCAATTAGACACAAAGTTCACACAAACACAATGGAAACTCTTTTTTGTATTTTTATCAAATAGTTGGTGTGCAACAAGAAATTAACATAGTGTATTTACAATTTGTCAAGATTAGACTTCAACCATTTCATTCTCATGCATTCTAAATTATCCCAATTCCATATTCATGTTAAAATCAATTCACAAGAATACTCAAATCCTATTCCTAGAGCCTTTGAGCCTATGATCACTTATCAAGTGTCAATTCCTTGAATCCTCAACAAGTGAAATGATGCATTAGTTTCAAGAATATAAGATTACTAATGAATCAAGTTCTATTCCTAGATACAAGCATCAATTAGGTATTTAATTTCAAATATAGATTCTAAAGATATTTCCCAACACCTCAAGAATCACAAATAAAACATGGGAACAATCCACATCAAGCATTAGGCATGAAAATCAAATACTAACATGAATTGGAAAAACATATAAATTATCAACACAATTTTACACAAGAATTCAATGTTTTACATCTATTCTCAACAAATAGAAATTGCTCTCCATGGTAGAGAACCCAGGGTTTTACAAAATTGAAGAATAGGGAAGAAATTGGAACCATAAAGTTGAAACAATCCCTCTCCCAAGGTTCTTGAATACTGCTCCATGCTCCAATTGTGCCTCCCATTCGCATCTTCGCCTACAATTTTGTAGCCCATCATCCTCTCTAACCCAAAAGGGATAAAACCTCCATGGATGAAGAAGGAAACCCAAGAAGGAGAAGGGAGAGTTTCCCAACACCCCTAATAGGCTCCAAGAACCTCTCACAAGCACCCAAGATGTTTCTCTTTGTGCAAAATGAGGAATCCCATAATACTCTCGTAGAAACATGATTAAATAACCATATTTGCGTATTGGGGTCGATATTCTCGCTCAACGAGGCCTAAAATCGACGTTCTCAGACATATAACTCGCAGGGCAAGCCATATTTTTGCCCAGCAACTTGAATATTGTAGTTCTGGTCTGTTATTTTTGCCTAGTGAGCAACTAGCTAGCCCAGTGAGTGATCCTGGCGCCCAATGGTCATCTTTTGGCCTTCCAAGGGGGGTCCAAGGTAGTATATACATATAGGTGAGTCCTTTCTCCATGTTTGCAGTGTTGTGCTTAATCTCGGTGCCCCTCGACATGGGTATTTGTGTAAAATTCAATCTTTCATGTCCAATCATGCTTCCTTGAGTTTCAACTTGTTTTCCTCCACTAGAATTGCTTCCTATTGTTTTATTTCACACTTTCGCAACCTAAATCACAACGGGACAACGTATCAAAGAGAAATTAATTTGAAAAAGAGATTTGAAGTCGTGACCATAGTTTATTCTGGAAAACAATGGAAAACAATAAAATAAAAATAAAGTCTGCGAAAACCAAATTTAGGGTCTAGGAGTCGATTACGCGTAGGGAAGGTATTAGCACCCTACAACGTCCACCCAAAGGCGGTACCTTTAATTAAATTTACAAAAGAGATGTGTTTATTTTATAATATTTATTTTTCCCAAAAATAAGAAAATATTGAACAAAATTATTTTTGGGTTAAATATGTTTTTAGTCCCTCAAGTTTTAGTGAATTTTGAAATTAGTCGCTCTTCGAAACTTTATACCAATTTAGTCCTTCATCTTTAGAAATGCGTGGATTTAGTCCTTCTTACCAAATTTTGTTAAGTTTATTTGACATTTTAAACGCATTTTATGATATTATATGAGTTAACATTAAAGAAAAAATGTGTCAAACAATGTAAATAATTCAAATACTATCATAAAATGCGCTTGAAATGTCAGATAAACCTAACAAAATTTGGTTAAAAGGACTAAATTCGTGCATTTTTAAAGATGAAGGACTAAATTGATCAAAAGTTTTGAAGATGGACTAATTCCAAATTTCACTGAAACTTGATAGACCAAAAACATATTTAACCCATTATTTTTTGAGTGGAAAGGACCCAATAAAGGTTAACCTTGGTCCTACGTATTCTCATTAAAAATGAGAAATCAGGGCTATGTAGTTCTTTGTAAAACTATTTGGAAATGACATTTTGAAAGTGAAGTCGACAAGGTCTGACCTCGCTCCTATGTATTTCCATGCACAATGGAAAATCATGGATCATGTAGTTCGTGATAAAACTTGATTAGAATATTTAATTTTTAAAGTTGTCTTTTCACATTTTTGAAACTAAGTGTCATGTGACGCGTGCGACCGGGTTGACACCAAAAACATTTTTTATACTGTGTATTTTTTAAAAGGAGTGTCGTGCGACACAAGCAGTCGATAAGACACCAAAACGTTTCTACAATTTTTATATTTTTAAAAGGTGTATTGTGCGACATGAGCGGTCGATTAGACACTAAAACTGTTTTTATAATTTTGTATTTTAAAAAAAGAAGTGTCATGCAATGCGAGTGATCGATAAGACACAAAAACAATTTTTATAATTTTTTATTTTAAAAAGAATGTCGCTCGATGCGAATGGTCGATTAGACACTAAAAGAAAAAAATAAAGAAAATAATTTTAAAATTTTATTTATTCTTATTTTTATCATTTTAAAAACTATTTTAATTTTTTTTATTTCAATTTAAAATACTTTTATTATTTTAGAGAATTATGTGATTGAAATGTCAGATTTTGTGCCCTCATGTATGGATAAGATCTCTAATAAACCGAGGTATTCAATAGGCCAAGGAATTGGGTGAAAATTCAAGTCAGAAAACACGTTTCCATAGAGCCAAGGTCATTGCAAGAATCCATAACGATGTCTCCCTAGGACCGACGTCACTGAGGGTAGCTGGTTGATGGTTCAAGATTTGCAAAGATGTCACCCTAGGACCGACCTCCATGTAGGAAACTAAGATTGAGAGGAGAATATTCAATAATATAAAGGAGAATCTTGGAGAAAAATCTCATCTACATTTGATGAATATAAAACATATTAGGAGATATTATTGTTGTTATTTACTAATTATCTTTTGATTAGATTATTTGAGAATATTTGATTATGTATATCTACAAAAATTGTACCCGACTTGCTTATAAATAAGACTGTTACTCCCACAGTCAAGAAAAGAGAATTATTTTGGCCTAAGTGAGTCATTAGCTAAGGTTAAAATACTTCTTTATTTTTGTCTTTAGTCTAAGGTTATTTTACACCTTTTTTGATCGGAACAAATTTAATTAAAAAAATGGTAAAATTTGAAATAGAAAATTGGAGTGCATAAGTGAGTATATGGGTGTAATGAGAAAAACTATACACATGGGAATGGGATGCATAAAAAGAAAGGCATGATGCATAAAGTAAACGTATCCTAGCCTAAAAAAAGATAATCCAGCACGTTCGTTTGTGATTATTTAAAGGGATATGCGAGAGACGATTTGGGGGATGGATGGATTAATCCATCCCCTCAAAAGTGCGAAGATATTGTATATATTTTGTACAAATTACAAAACTACCCTCGTTGTGGTTTCCCGTTTCCAAAAGCATCTGCAAAAATTCTTCCTATGCCTTCCTCTACCAAGATTCCTGAACCATATTCTTGATCAAGATTCCTTCGTCCTTGTTTTTTTTTTTCGAAGCTCATTTTAAAATGGAAGCTGTGAATGTGAATGTAGTGTGCTTGTGAATGTGATCCGCTGGTATTTTGAGAGGTGAGTTACGGTGTGTGTGTGTGTGTGTGTGTGTGATTGTTGAGTGCATGGAGGGGAAGAAGATTAGGTGGTTCGGGGTGTGGTGGTCGAGGAATGCCATGAAGGATGGCCGTGCTTTGTTAAGGTGGTGTGATTAGACATGGACGTGGTTGGGTGGTTATATGCACCGATGTTGCAGTGCTAGAATTTTTTGAGAGGTGGATGGCACCGATTATGTAACCGGTACCTTGATTTATAAAAAAATGACACCGGTTACGACACCAGTGTCGATAGTTTTTATTTTATTTTATTTTTTTACCTTCAGTTTTGTTTTTTTGCAGGTGGAGGAGTTGGTTGAAGTTGCCACTAAAGTTGTTGTAGGAGCTCTGTCTACACTACTGGGGAAGTTGGACGGCCAGACCTGGTGGTTTGTTCGCCGGAATGAATTATTTTTTACGCTATTTGGTTTGTTTGAAGGTGGAGGCGTTGTGGGGAGTTGCAGGTCGGGAGTTGCCGAATGTCGGAATTGTGAGCCTCCATAGCTGATACAGTTGCACATGACTCGTGTCTCATGACACTAACTACCTTCACTGAAACCAATCGTAGGAGAGAAAGAAAAATAAATTAGCAGATAAGTTCAAAGTACAAACAAACTATCTAGCTACCTTCATTTTTCTCTTCCCGTGAGGATTATTACTATTGCTACTACTCTTCAACTGACCTGATGAAGATTTTCTTCCTTTTCCACCTTCTTTCGGCGCAGGATTCACCACCACCGGTTCACCATTCTTGCTTCGGTTTGACCCCGAGTCTTCATGACCTGAAGCAGCACAAGAACTTTTGTCTTCTTCCTTTTTTTAACAGTGAAAACACAATTTTGTAGTACTTTATTGTAGTACTTTTTTTACATTAATAAATGTTCAAATATTTTATTTTTTATTTTTGAATTAATTTTATGATTAAAATTTATTAATTTATAAATTATTTTAACAACATCAATTCAAAAAATTCATCTCTTTTTACACAAGAGTATTATGGTAACTTAATAAATATATCTATTTTAACAATTAATTTTATCTATCACATCAATCAAATCTTTCACTAACTTTCACAAAACTTATCTTCAAATCCACTCACTTTACTCTCTAAATTCACTCAAAAAAACACAAAAATTCATCCACCCAAATCTACACAAATCCACCTTCCTACTCTCCTCCATATCCACTCCCTCAAAGTAACAGAGCCTAAGAGTTCTCATTAATTCCTCCAAAATTCATCGGCTTCTTTCCCATTATCATCTTCAACCTCACGCACACCCACCACCATCGGCGGCCACCATCCAAAATGCAACCATGCTCGCGGCAAAGCCACCAACGATGACAATGGCCAATCTCGGAGGTTTACCGTGCCAGCACCGGCACTACTAGCTGCCCCATCACTCATGGTCGTGAAACATTGCGCACTGTCTCTGTTTGGGCAACACCGGCATCTCCGTTCTCGCAGCCGGAACCCTTGTCGTTATTCTTCTTCCTCCATTATTCCAACTACTATCTCCATGGTTCAAGCATAGCATCATCGGAAACTAAGGATGCGCCGCTGTCACAGTAACTAAACGAAACTACTACCATTCTTCTCATCTCAAACTCATAACTAATGAGATCATCCTATGTCAGCCAACCACTGTTTGCAATCAAAAAACATACCAGAAGCATCGCGACTTCAAAGGAACTGGAGCATCGTTGCGGCGACAGAGTTCGCACGGCTTTATCACTCAAACCGTTAACAACACTATTCTAGTCAGAACTATATTCCACCAACATCACCAACAACTCTAATGCTTATAATTTCTCTTTTATTTTTATTGATTTTGATTTTTTATTTGGCTTAACAATTACCTCATGTAAATTCAAAATGTCCCATTTTTGCTACGAGCACAATCTATATATGAGCACAACATGGCTATAAAAGTCAAGGAAAATGATAAATTGACTACCAAAATTTGACTACTTTATTACTATCTGAGTTGTCATCAAGGTGGAAATTATAATTTAATTTTTAAATTCAAAATTTGTTGTCCACACTAGAGAAATAGAAAGGAGGAAGGATTGTCACGCATGTTGAAATGTAACCTAGGTTCTGTTTTCTCTTTCCCTTCTCCTTTTGCAGAGTTTTTCTCCTTTGCTCCTCCCTTGGAATTTTTTGCTCCCTTGCTAGAATCAATTACGAAAGGAGAAAGATGCTCACCTTCCATTATTCTGTTTTTGTGCAGCATCAACGTGTTTCTGTTATGTGATTTTGTGTTGGAGTTGTGATAACATGTATTTTTTTGTCACAAGTGAGAATAAATTTTTCAAATTTTCACTTTAGGATTTGAATCATTTTGAAGAGAAATTTCTAATGCATTTTTCCTTGTTATTTTTCCTGTGCCTGTACTGTTGATGGTCCTGCCTCTGCTTGTATTGTTGATGTCCCTATCTATGTCTTTTGTATTTTTGATGTCCCTATCTATATCTTTTGATGTATTGTTGATGCCTAGTAGCGGGTATTAGGGTTTCACGCCATTTTTGAATTTTTTGTTTTTGTTTTTTGTAAAATTTTGGAGGTATTTGCTTTAGTGATGGAAGTGTTGTTGCGACGGGGCCTGTCAGAGGAGAATGTGAGAGAAGTTTTTCGAGTGTGGCTAGCTTGGATTCTAAAGTTTTGGTGTTACTCTAATCAGGTATAATAATAGGAATTGTTCAGATTAACATTGATTAAGACTATGTGTCCACAATGCACTCAGAACATTAAATTAATCTCATGAAAAAGCTGATATTGTTGTTTAATATTTACTAGTATGGGCTAGTTGTTGTTTTTTTTCATCAGATGTGTTACTTAAAATGTTGTCATACTGACCCTTTAAGTAGATTCAGTTGATGTTTTTGTCTAAGGAGTGCAAAACTGGTTCATTAATGGTTAGGATGTGGTGGAAGCAATTGAGTTTTGTGGTTCAATTTGTTTATTTTGTGTTGTGTCTTTTACCATGGAAGTGCAATCTCTGATGTCTGATTCAGTGACGTGTGTAAATCACTCCATATTCTTTTATTTCCATTGACGAAAGTTCACAAAGTAGTTCCTAGAATTTAGCCAAAATTTTGTCTTTGTGAAGATTTTAAGGTGAATTATCTAATGTAGCCAAAAGAACAAATCTATTTCCATTTGAATGGAAAAAAGGTGTAAAAAGTTGGTCTCTGGTTTTTAAATACTTTGAAATAGTTGCTTGCATATAAGTGGTTAATTTTGGATTCAAGATTATATCGTGAGTTTGTTGTGTAACGAAATCATTATCTAATCAAATTTTACTTAATCTAGTTAGATTAGTTTAAGGCAAAGCTTTGAAATGTAGAGTGAATCATGTCTAATGGACAATTTTCTTTTGAAGTTTTGATTATTAGATCTATTGTGTTAGTGGTTGATTATTATTAACATTAAAATATACTAGGGGAGAAAATTTGAATTTAACATCTTTAGAAATACAACGATGTTCACTTTTTACTTATAAATACAACAATGTTCACTTTTTACTTTAAACATCTTTCTATCTATACTACAAGTTATCAATTAGTTTTTGTTTTTCACTTTTGTTGGACCACGGCGTCAGTTTATTAATTGTGGCTACCACCATTCCTGTAATAGCTGCAGCATGATGAATAATCAATCGAGAGCAAAGAGAAGAAGAATAGCAAAATTTGTCACAATTTCAATAATATTGAATTTTCATTTTCTGTCTTTTCTATGTATTATTAATGTATCTTGTTATCAGAGCAAAACAAAAATACACTTTATCGACATTATTTTAGTTAATAATGTTTTGTTGACATAGAAAGTAATGTATTTTATTAATTAATCATGGTTCCTTTAAGTTAAAATTTAAAATTAATAAATTGTATATATAAATTAACATGGATAATCATGAAAAAATAATAATGATAACAATTATTATATTCTTATTCTGAAATTTTGAACTTAATTTTTATTAAAGATTTCTTTATTAATTTCTTAATAGTTAATTAAAAAGTTAATTAAAAATATTTATTTTTAATATATTATGTTATTTGACGTATACATTTAATCCTTATTTGATTCAATATACCCGAGACAGTTGCATGCTATATTATTATTATTATTTATTATTATTATTATTATAAAACTTTTTATATGTTATTTTAATTTTTTTGATAACCATGTAATTAATTTATGGCAAAAGTTTAATTCTCGCAGCATGGACAACCAATGTATATGTATGGTTATGAACCTAAACTAATTATTTTCCTTGACTACTCTATAAAAAAGACAGAAAACATGTCAAACATATTTGGTTACCCTAGTGCAAATAAGTGCTGAGTTGAAAAAGACTTTTTGTACAAGTCTATTAAAACTTCTAAAACTTGTAAATTTAATATTTGGTTAAAATACTTCATTGGTCCACATTTTTTGTCAAAAATCTCAATTAGGTCCTAAGATTTTTTTTAGTCTCAATGAGGTCCATATTTTTTAAAATGCGTAACAATTAGGTCCATTCCGTTAGTATGATGGTAACAATGTTAAGAATGTGCAACGTGTCAACTCCTCATTTTTTTTTTGAATTTTTTGAAATTTTCAAAATTTTCTTTTTTTTTTGAAAATTATTCATGTCACGTGTCACGTCAATATTGTATCATGTGTCAAGTCAGTAAGGTGACACGTATCAAGTTATTGTCTGAATCTCAATTTGATCCATATATTTGTTATTTTGATTATATTTCAGTCCATTTTTTTTAAATTTTCAATTTCATCCTCTCCAAATTGAGACCAAATTTACTTTTTATATACATTTTATAATGATATTTTTATTAAACATTTTAATAATATTAAGTTTATTGAATTTTTTATTTTACATTAAACTTTACTTTTATTTTGTTTTAAAATTTTAAAATATTTATTTTAACTTGTTACAAAATTGTTTTAAATAATTTATATACAAATGTTAGAGTTGGTTTAAAAATAACAATTTGATAAATTTAATTATAAAATTTTAAAACAATTTTGTAAAAAGTTAAAATAAATATATTTAAAATTTTAAAATAAATGGACTGAAATGTAATCAAAATAACAAATATATGGACCAAATTGAGATTCAAACAATGACTTGACACGTTTCACCTTACTGACTTGACACGTGGCACAATATTGACATGACATGTGGCAAAAATAAGAAAATTTTAAAAAAATTAATTTTTTTTTTGAAAATTCAAAAAAAAAAATTCAAAAAAAAGGAGGAGCTGAGACGTGGCATATCCTTAACACCGTTACCACCATACTAATGGAATGGACCTAATTGTTACCCATTTTCAAAAATATGGACTTAATTGAGAATAAGAAAAATCTTAGGACCTAATTGAGATTTTTGAACAAAAACATGGACCAATGGAATATTTTAACCTTAATATTTTATGTACACACCCAAGTAACATGTACTTGTTATGGACCACCAATGTCGTTACATTTAACTGGTTATGAACCCAAACTAATTAACTGACTTGATTGCTCTAAAAAAATGGCACAACCTGTCAAACATATTTGGTGACCGATATGTAAATAAGTGACGAGTTGTAAAGGACTTTGTGTACAAGTCTACCAGAACATGTAAAATTAATCTTTTTTATACACAATAACATACATGTACTTGTTATGGACCACCAATGTAATTACATTTAACTGGTTATGAACCCAAACTAATTAACTTCCTTAACTGCTAAAAAAGAGACATAAAACATGTCCAATATATTTGGTGACCGATGTACAAATAAGTGACGAGTTGAAAATGACTTTGTGTACAAGTTTACCAGAACATGTAAAATTAATCTTTTTTATACACACCAACGTATATGTACTTGTTATGGACCACCAATATAATTCCATTTAACTAGTTATGAACCCAGACTAATTTGTTAGAATTAATTGACGAATTAATTCTATTAGTGACTCATTTGAAATATTATGATGGGCCCAATTGTGATTTAATAAAATATAAAGACTTATTGGTTATTATTATGGGAAGTGATAATAAAATAAA
>Ga0214544_1009313_pt1 | contig 15493 bp, 8 predicted proteins | sample CNSS3metaG_FD_160074 | JGI IMG/M metagenome (GOLD analysis project Ga0214544, IMG submission 160074) | Root nodule microbial communities from cowpea collected in UCLA plant growth center, Los Angeles, California, USA - CNSS3 | ecosystem: Host-associated > Plants > Roots > Nodule | place: USA...
CCATACAATATATATATATATATATATATATATATATATATATATATATATATATATATATATATATATATATATATATTAGGTGTTTTAGATACAACCAACTTGTTTGGTTCTTATGAGTGGTTCAAAACATTTGTGTTCAAAGTGACGTGTGAATTGTAAAAGTGGAGTTGGAGTATTAAGTCCACTACTTTCACTCTCCTCTGCTAATTGCTATACCGTCAAATATATATCTCAGGAGCGTGTTCACCACTCATCACTGCTTATGATTCTCATACTTTTATTATTATTTAGAAATCACATAAAATGAAGAGCTGAATTTATGAGTAACCAATAGGAGATGTTCCTTTTGCATTCTCTTTCTCTACTTCTGAAAACGATAACTCACTCTTTCACAATTCAGCACTCACTTTCATCATTAAGGTAAATAGGAGTATACCACCAATCATACGTAAGATCCAAACATCACCCTTTTTTTTTCTTCTTCTTATTTTCTCTTTTTTGCTCTTCGAGGAGAAAAAAAAATGAATAATAATTGAAATGTTTGAATAATATTGGAGCATGGTGTTTGGAGAAAAAGGCTGCGTGGTCAGAATTAAGGGATAAGGAAGAATGGTGTACTTTCCAAACCTCCTTTTCTTGCTTTTGTTTTTTTCTTCTTCCACTAATTATTAAATTTTATTTTTCTTTCTCCTTTGGAAAAGGAAAATGGTGGAAAATGTGAGTAGCAGGTTATGTTTTATATCCAACCAAATCCTCACGTTACGTGCCTCACACAAAACAAGTTAAGTTGCCACATTTAATTTGCTACGCTAAGAATCTCTCTTTCTTTATTCACAAAAACCTCACTGTTCATTGAACCTTCTCCTTCTATCACTGCTGCAAATGCATTCCACTAACCTCTTTTATATATATCACTCTCTATAAAGGATCCAAGCTTCTTCGTTAATTCTCTTTCTACTACATGCACTTGCTTCTGCAAGTTCATGCATCATAAATAATAATTGGTATTTTAATCCAATGTTCGTTGGGAAAATAATACTTTTAAATGTTACTGTACGAGATGTTTAAAATGAAGAGTTAAGTGCAACATAAAAATCTCGTTAATTACATGAATCTTATAAATGCAAAACACATCATAAGCTTTACTATGTTATCTTAGCGGGAATTAAACTATGGCGACCTTAGTGGTAACGCTAATGCTAATTTGGATTCGGTTTATAAACATATCAGAGTGGAGTAGCGGTTATAACATAATTAATAGCTAGAAATCAACTCTTGTGAACTAACTATTTTATAAGAGTATATAATTCAAATTTTGCAATCCAACCACTGAGTTAGTCAAATTATTTCTTTTTTCAAACAATTTGTATAACTAGTTAATGTAATTGAACATTCATTTATTTTAAAGTGTTAATTTCATTTCATTTTTTTATTCGTCCACCATCCTATTTGAGTTGGACAAACTTTGCTTTTAATTTTAGCATAGAATGATTCTACTCGACTTTCAATTCAGGTCGATTCCATTTTGTCCTTCGACACAGGGGAATTCTACTAAATCTTCAGCCTAAGACAACTTGGTTTGACCTTGATTCTTCGATTGCGACACCTTATTCTAAATCTTTCAGCCTATAATGATTCAACTCGAACTTCAATCTGGGTTGATTCGGCTCAACCCTTAGCCCATGCCAATATACTTAACCTTTACCAGATCAGACACATATCGACCTTCAGAATAATTTGACTTGATTTTTTGATTGAGGTCATCTTAGCTTAACCCTTTGGCTCGGACCAATTAGGTTCATCCCTTGGTCTGAACTGACTTGTCTCGACCTTCGACCAAAGTTGACTTGTCTTGATCTTTGACCTAAGCCAATTTGCATTTATTATTTGGCTTGGGCTGACTCTACTCGATTCTTCGGCCTAAGCTGACAAGGCTTGATTCTTCGGTTTGGAATGACTTGGATTGATTCTTGAACTTGGGTTAACTCAACTCAACCTTTGGATTGGGTCACCTCGACTCAACCTTGGGCTTGAGCTGACAAAACTTTACCTTTCAACCCGACCTACTCGACTTGACCCTTAATTCAGATTGACTTGACTCAAGATTCGACTTAGGTCGACTCAACTCAATTCTTCGGTCTAGGTAAAAAGTGAGTTTGACTTAACTTAGCATGAGACGTACCTGATTCGACTCGACTTGAGGTGGTCCTGACTCAACCTATTTATCTTAACCCGAGATCAATTCACAAATGAAACTTTTATTACTATTTTAACCTTGTAAACTTTTTATTATGTAGTTTTTTTTTTCTAAGTAGACTTTTATTTTTTCCCCTAACTCGGACTCGGATAAACTCTAAGTTCTTTGTGTACAAAAGAGACAAATCTAGTTCTATTTATCTTTTAATTCAATTAGTACATATTATACTATTTTTTTAAGTTAATTATAAATTTTTATATATGGTATATTTATATAAATAATTATAAAAACCATATTATTTATTAATGAGGAATTCCTTTCATTATACATGAATTTAATTCAATTTTAAAATTTTCTCAATAACCTTCAACTAATTAAATTAAATTAAATATAATTATCATTTTTCTATAGATTATATAAAATTTACTTTGTAAATTTAATCTGAGTAAAAAAAATTATGGTTAAATTACTAAACTTTAATGTATAAAAGAAAAACTTATTTTGTGCCTTATATTTAGATATCTTTAGTTAAATTAAAGTTAATGTCAGTTAGAAGATGAACACATGTTAGTTCAATAAATAGTTAAATTTAAAAATATCACTTAAAAGAATAAAATCGATAAAATAATTATTTTAATATAAAATAATTTTTATTTAAATGGTAAAATTTAAAATCTAATATGGATATAAAAAAGAGAAATCTTATTTATATATAGATATAGATAATACTTTAAATTAAAATTAAAATATTAAATGTGCACGCACATTGTAATTTGGTGAAGAATTTCATATTTACAACAACTGATTTCCTGTGTTTGGATATTTAATCAATGTATTTAAGAGTATCCTTTTAAAAATCATTGTATTGAATAGCTACGAAAGCGAAAAGATTCTAAAACAGAAAACATGAAAAAGAGAATTATGAAGTGATAAGATTTTAATAGTAACTTAATTGGGATAAGGTTTCCTATTAGCACTGTGTAACTCATCTATCACACATTTTCAATCTTTATCTTCACAAAACTATAAATTAATTGACGTCCTAATTACACCAACATGAACTCAAAATAAAAGGTAAACGCCAATTTTTGGATCTTTCTTGTCATACAAATATGACAATTTATTTTATTTTTTTAAACATATAATTGCAAGAAATATACCATTGTTTACTAAGACTAATCTCTTTCAAAAGATTTGAAGACACTCGAAGATTACTTGTCCTTTTTTAATCAGATTTTTTTTTTTTTTACATATAAAGTGTGAGTTGGAGTTGTTAATTGTTTTCTTAAGGAACTCCACCATTAATTAAATCAACCACTTATTATTACATGGCCACAATTTCTTTTTCCTGTCCAAAGCATGCACCTATTTAATGACAATTAAATTTATTGCAGAAGTGCTGTATATTGATTGACAAATATATCAAATTATTAAATATGTATTAGGATTGTTTTCATTAATATATATATGTTTTCTGGTTAATAGAAATTTCAATGTTAGTATTAACATCAAACTAAGGCATTATATTAGCATATTATTTAATAACTTTTATGTTAGTGTTGGAAGTCCTACATCGACTACAGATAAGGTCAATTGACAATATATAAATGGGTGCAATCTTCATCTTACAAATCTATTTTGTGGGGTTGAGTTATGTTTAAAACTCACTTCTAACCACTAGTAAACCTGCATTTTTATTTAGTATGTTGCATTGTACTAGTATAAATTTGTATATTTATATTAACAATTAATTTTATTATTAGACAAAAATTATAAGAATATAGATATTAATTAATTTAAATTATAAACGGTAAGCACATATATACTTTCTTTTTTTGAAATTATGTAATGGTTATTATATTAAGAAAACTCTGGTTTTATATCTCTTGAACTGTATAGGAATATTGAAATTGAATGCATAGAAATTAAAGAATTTATTTGATCCAACCAACTTGCTTGATCTTTGAGCAACTAGAAATTAATTAGTAGATCCATAACATATAGCATGATCTTAAGATGTGGGTCAACGATACATGAACCAGATAATGAACTACTTTAGTCTCTCTGCCACCAAACAAATCCTCACACCAAATGGAAGATGGTAACTACTAACTAGCACACAAGTAGCAAGTGATGTCAAAAATGGTGAAATCAGTATTTATAATAAAAAAATATCACTAAAATATTTATTGACATATCTCGACAAATAATCTTATCAAGTTAAATAATATACTCAAATAAACATAATTTTAATTTAATTTTTTACTTTTCGCAAGATAATATGAAATAATTGTAATTTTTTTAATTATCACTAATATTATTGACTCTTTGTTTTTATAGAAAATTTTCAAAAATGATAAATTTGACGATGGTTTTGGGAGACCGAGATTACTCCATCCTTTATTATGTATCATTTATTAGTCATGGATTTTAAAAAAGTATTTTTGAGAACTAAGATGAATATATTAGAATTTTGAAAGTGTCAAAAAACATAAAATATACTAAAATTAAAAAAAAATTATATATTAATTTACATAGAAAAAAATGGAGGGGTTAAGGCCTCGTATAAGTCTTCATTGGATTGAAGACATGATTAGAAGTGAATTTTTTTCTTATTTCTTTGTTGATAATAGTAGTACTAGTAGTATGTTATTTTTCTTTGGAATTAAGTAGTAGAATATATTACACATTAATGAAGTAGTATATTTCTCACCAACTAGTGGACCATGTCTTAGTAAAGACGATTAAGTCAGTGATTTGAGATCACTTAATGAGTAACATAAGATTTTATTAAACCAATAGTGCTGGACCACTCTCCATGAATGAATAATTCTTCAAACTCTTCCTCTAATGGAGTCTCTATAACCCATATACTAATAATATCATTGTTTTTTTGTTTTTTTTTTTTTTTTTTCCATCTTTTAAATTTTCATTTATGATCACATTTTCATCTCTGATTTTATTTTTCTGGTGAATGTACTTGATGTAATATAATGTATTGTGTTTACAATGTCTTCTTGAATGTTTTCTCATTAAGGTATCTTTAATGCTATATTCTTCAGTTTGAGGTATTTCTTTAGACAGAGAACAATTTATTGTACTTAAAAATGGAGTGGAAATTAACATATATAAATATGAACATATATTTGAAATACGAAATCTTTTGTTTGAATTTTTAAATCGTTTTTGTTGGAAAAAATGATTTGGAGTTTTTCTTTAGGTTATTACTTGGTATGTATAAACGATAACAAAAACTATCAACAATTTCAAAATATGGAAAGAGCATTAACACTCTAATTAGTTGTTAAAAATACCAGACTAAAATATATTTTCTAAACCTGTTGTTGATACAATCCAGCTAGAAATATTATGTAACAAATCAATTTCTATATAAATAGATCTAAAATATCCATTTGAATTTTAAAAAATGGAATGACCTCATATGTTATGAATCAGTATTACATTTCTGGTATAAAAATATTATAAATGTTCAACCAAAGCGTAAAAGTACCTAATATGGTAATAAAATAAATTAATTGAATGGTATAAAATGTTGACAGTTGGTAAAATATACCTTTTTTTTTATTATCAACTTGTGCTCGTAAGTATTTTTGTAAACTATTTTTTTATTTTCTATTAAAAAAAATAGTTTAGTTATTAAAATTGTTTTTAATAGATAAATAATATGGATCTTTAAATTATCTTGAAAAGTATCTAATGTCAAAATTATATCAGAAACACTATTAGGTGCCATTTAAAACATTTAATTAATATTTCGGCATAGAGTGAATAAAAATAATAATTTAATTTTATCGATAAAAAACAAATAAATCATGGTTACAAAAATCAAAATTTTCCTAAATCCAAATTGAAGCCTATGTATTATTTATATATATATATATATATATATTAATTATAATATCTGTATTAACATATAGTTTATTTTTTATTAAATAAAAGATTACGCGAAAGGAATATATTTAACAATTACCTTTTTTTAACACATGTGTGACCTTTTAAAAAAAATGCTTACAAGAGCCTCAAACCGGTTCAAAATCACATAAAAAACAAAGACAAAATAAAATCAAAGAAGCTCGTAGTATTACACAAATGTAACATTGTTTTTTTTGGTTAGGCAGAATATTAATAGATAAAGTATTCTTTAGAAACCAGATTAAAACCAGCTTTCAAAATTCTCATTCTGCATGAAATCATTAACATTTTTTGTTTTGCCATAAATGATGATTATTAAGAGAAATATATGTTTAAATTGAACTTAATTTTACAAAATGAATTATAAAATTAAACTTGCATGTATTTATATATCATAGTTTAGTTTTATTTTGAATGTATGAAAAGAAAGAATTAATGAGAAGATTAAGCCTAAGCGAGGAATTTAATTAATAAAAGTAGTAGGAACCGTCCTATAGAGTGCTTATGTCATATACTTGTATGCTACATATACCATCCTTACTCCATGCTTCTTTCTTACCCGAATCCTATACTTAATCACATGCTACTCATGTCCTTTTCTTTTCTTCTTCCTCTCCTATTTTTAATATTTCCTTCAAAGCCACCACCATCTCCATCTAGATTACTACTTTTCTTTCAAACTCAACCTTTTTCTATAAACATTTTACAAAAACAAATAATCATACATTAAATTTATCAAACAATGTTTTTAATAATCTTGTAAGGTAGTTTATCTAGTTTAATGGTTTATATAAACCACTTAAACCACCCACAGATATCTCTTTAAATTCGAACATTAACTGCAAAATGCAAAGCATGTTTAATCATTGATGAATCATACGCATGCAGAGAGTGTGCTGTTCTCCAGCACAAACTGGCGGAAAATATAATATTCTTTCGTAAAAAGTACTTCCACCATACACACAAATAAATAAAAAGAAAAAAAAAACATTAATTGCTGCAGTGAAACAAGGCAAAAAAAAGTGTGGCCATGATTGAAGCGTGGCTCCACACGCTGTTAAAAGCGCGTGACCAAACACAAGAACTTTTCTTGTTTGCAACACTTCCAAGGTTAGAAAAGCAAGGAAGATTTTGGGTGGCTGACTATTTGGAGTAGCTACTGTAACATATCATAACATAACAAACCCTCTTCTTGCCCATTCACTACCGATATATATAAATAAATAAAAATAAATATATATATATATATAAAAGCTGTTCACACACTCCTCCTCCATATAAATTGTACATGTCTCTGTGTCTCTTTCTCTCCACTACTACTGCATCTCTTATTGCGAAGCCAAAAACCTCTGTGGTGTTCGTAGAGTTCACTGTTCGATTGTCTTTGTTGAGTACCATATAGGAAATCTAATGTTGTCAGAAATATTAGACATGGAAGGCATGGCGGCGGAGGAACTTGTCTCATGCAACAACGATCCCACCAACATAGCCAAAGGGAAGCGGACAAAGCGGCGCTTGAGGCCTTTGTCGCCTTGTGTTGTCACCGCCGTTACTGCCACGGCCGCCGCCGCCGCCATGACATCAAGCTGTTCAAGTGCTTCTGGCGGCGGCGGAGGGTCGTTTTCGTCTATCACCTTGGAGGAGGAAGAGGAAGACATGGCAAACTGTTTGATTCTCCTGGCACAAGGAAGAGGAGGAAGCGATCCTCTTCATCACAAGGACCTTTGTGATGACGTGAAGACAGAGAAGGGTGCCACCAAAATTGAATTTTATGTTTACGAGTGCAAAACGTGCAACAGAACATTCCCGTCTTTTCAGGCACTCGGTGGCCACCGGGCGAGTCACAAGAAGCCCAAGGTGGAGGACAAGAAATCCCCACCACCGTCGTTGCCGTTGCCGCCGCCGCCACCGTCTTCTTCGTCGCAACTGTTTAATTTTGAAGAAACGAAACAGAATCACATGAAGATTAGCCCTTCCGTTTCGCTTCAATTAGGGTGTGGAAACAATAGGGGTGGCTTAAATTTCCTTGGGAACAAGTCCAAGATTCACGAGTGTTCCATTTGTGGGTCAGAATTCACATCGGGGCAAGCATTGGGTGGTCACATGAGGAGGCATAGGTCATCTAACAACAATAATACTAATAATACCAATAACGTTGTTACAACAACAACAACAACTTCTGACGGTGCCGTTGAGGTTAAGCCTCGGAATGTTCTAGAATTAGATCTCAACCTGCCGGCGCCGGAGGACGATCTCCGGGACTCGAAGTTTCAGTTTCCGGGGAATCAGAATTCCATGATGCTGTCGGCTGCTCCGGCTTTGGTGGGATGCCATTATTAGAAGCCAGGGTGGGAATTGGACGGAGAGGGTGAAGAAAAGTTATATTATTTGATCAATGATCATTGTGAATTATTAGCTCTATTTTAATTTACAATTATTCTTAATTATCGATTCTTTGGATTATTTTTTTTCCGTTTATCAATAATTTCCAATTTGGATTATCTACTTGTTCAAGTTTTGGAATACTTTGAGTAAGTAAGTGGTTAGTGTTCATGTTGCCTTTCATTCACGAAAAGTGCCATCGATCGATCGAGTCATACAGCATCTTCATTTTTTCCTTTTATATTAATTTTAATGTTTTGGATGTTTCTCTTACCAATGAATTCATCATAAGAAGAGTAGAAGATGAATGGAGCAGTGGAATGGATTGCAGCATATCCACAACCAAAAGTCATGGGATAAGCTTCATCTGTTTGCCTTTTTATCTATATCATTATCACTTCAATAATATACTTAAACAATTTCTCTTTCAGTCTCTGTCTTTCTCACTTACTCTAGCTACTACCACACTCATTTTATGTTTTTGTTATGAGTAACTAAATTTGATATTTTGATGAGAAAAAATAAAAAAAAAAAAATAAATAAAAGTTGTGGTGTGATTATGTCATGGGAGTTGCGGCCATACAAAAGTTGATGCTCCCAAGAAAGATACTGGTGAGTCTGAGACCACAAAGAAGAGTGTGGTCCAGTATTAGGACCCATCAACCATACTCTCTATCTGTCTTTCTAGTTTGTAGTTACAAAGTAGAGGGTTATTATTTATGCACTTCACAGAATGGAGATGAGAAAAGGACATGAGAAAGAAATGACAACATTTTTATTTTATTTTTCTCTTCCATGAAAAATAACAAATGTTTTTAGTTTTTTAGTAACGTGTCTTAGGGTGACAGAAGGACATAAATGTCGACAGATGGAAGAGTTTTGAAGTCACTTACAGTGGCCACTTATCTAAAGTTAGTTATGTGCACGTTTTGGTGAATGCTGGTAAGCGAAGCATGTGGACACATACGTTGCGTGAGGTGTCTGAATGCATAACAAATGAGAGAAAGAGAAGTAAGTGATCACTCATTCACATTAGCACATGTAGAGCTTCCCAACTTCCTTCCATCTTCTCTAACCTCCCCCATTACATTTTTTTTTTTTATATTTATATATTCTCCTTTCTCTAATTTATCATTTTACAATATTCTTATTATAATAATAAATCATTGCTTTGCTTCTTTTGTTAATTAATTAGGCCTATCCTATCCTAATTTCTGCTCACTCAACATTTCTTCCATCACTAACTTCGCCATAATATGTGGACGCGCAATACCCTTTATTTTTCAATTCAAAAAAAACATAAACAAATGTAAGATCAACCACAACATAAGCTATGTGGTTTCTGTACCAAGTTTTGGTCTCAGAATTCCTCAATTCCCAGTCACGCCCAGACAATGGTGTCATGAGATGTCCATGTCCTTTTCTGTGAAAAAAAAAGAAAAAGAAAAAGAAAAGGAGGAACAACGAGTATTTTGAGTTCTATTATTTTAATCAGTTTATATATTTCCACGTTATTTGTAACTTTGTATAATACATCATTTTCACACAATTTTTCGTTTTGGATAATACAACACACCCACACCACACCTCAGAAATGACATGTGTTCTTACAAACACATTAGTGAAAGTTTTCACTTGCGTAAAATTAGAGCATTGCCCTTTAACAATTTGAATCAAAAAATCATACTTTAATTCTCATTTTTTACTCTTCTTTTTTGAATCTCTCACATGATTTAGTATGAATTATTGATCTAAAAATAATAATAATAATCTACATGTCACGTAAAAAAATAAAAAAAATAAAAATCATAATATGATTGTCCATTTGAATTTCTTTCTTATGTAATACTTAATTTTGTCGTTATTATCCGATTTAAGATTTGTATTCTCAAACACTTTACACCGATAAAGTGAACAAGAATTTTCCAATCTTAAAGTTGTTTGGCGTGCCTTCTGATCTGAGGAGTTGAATGGCTGTGATTGAATAGTTTGGAAGTATGTGAGTTGTGTAGGAAAATACTCAACCAAACTGAAGAATGGAGTAATTTGAAGTTGTTATGGTGTTTGCTTCTGGGTATGTTCATTGTAGTATAATTGTTACACTCTTTCTTGGGATACAAAACAAAAAACTTCAAATGCATGAGTTATTGTTTTCTGTGTCTTTATTGTCCCATCACCAAAAAATTGGGCACCCTTCACTTCTATTTGTGTTATTGGTGTTAAACAAATTTCCATTGAACTGAATCACAGCTTCTTCATGAATTAGTACTGATCCAACATGATTAGGTTCAAACCATCAGAACCAAACCATGATCGTTATAGTTTATTATTACTAATTGGGTTTGGTATGCAGCGAGGGAACAATAAATGTGGATTTAAGTCTTGCTTTTTTTGATTAATTTAGTGGTAGTTCTTACTTTGGTGTGGTATGTGGCTACCTAAGATCTACCTCACTGGTTTGTGTTTAGTTGGCTTAATTTCCATGGCTACAAATTGTTCACACTCTGAAACAACCTAAGAGTAGATATTTCAACATTGTTTTAGAATCTGGGGTATAAAAATCAACGACACGTGCCTGTTTGGTAGTACAAAAATAATAGAAATACACTTTTAATATATAATTTTTTAAATATTTTTCTGTTTATTCAAATTTATTGAAAATTATAAAATGTACATTCTCAGTGAATATATAAAAAAATTGTTGAGAGTGTGTTTCATGTTAAGTATAATGTTTGAGTTAAACAATGTTGTGAACCTGCACTACATCTTGTTCTCATTTTTATTTCCATGTTTTTCTAAAATCTTCTTTCTTTTTCTTTTCTCTTATTCTGATTTATTTAATTAAAATTATTAATTTTTTTTATAATGCCAATACAAAACAAATACATATTGTCTAACGTTAGAGATGATTCTACGTGGCTTCTAATTACACGATATTGATAATAAACAAAACTAAAGATTCAAATATTTATAGTCGTTGTAATTTATATTTTTATAGACCACACGTAAAATTATTTGACTTATCTTATATTCTTTGAAATATTTTAAAAAGTTTTTTTCTTTATTGTGTGTGAAAGAAATTCCATTGGATGATGTCATTTATCTTATATTCTTTGAAATATTTAAAAAGTTTTTTTTCTTTTTTGTGTGTGAAAGAAATTCCATTGGATGATGTCATAAGAAAGAGTATTATGTGAGCATGTTACTTGTCATTGTTGTAAACATTTAATGTATTTCAGATATTAAAATGATCAAAATCATTTATGAGGACTTGAAGAACAAAGTAGCCAAATCATAACAGCTAAAATAACCAAACTAGTTTATTGGGAACAGAAAAAACAAAAATACTTAATTTTTAAGATAAGAAAACATTTAATACTCTTTTAATGTAAATCAAAATTGAAACTCACATAGATCTAGAAGAAATATAAAATAAATAAGAACTAATTCATTATGTATGAAGAGATATAAACTAACATTAATAATGCAAAACTAAAAATAAGAAATAAAATGTTGCTGCCCAGGATCGAACTGGGACCTTCAGTGTGTAAAACTGACGTGATAACCACTACACCACAGCAACAACTTCTGCTAATCTAATCCTTCATTCTATACTACGAGATATAAGAGATATAAACTAACATTTTTAATGCTTAATTAAAAATAAAAAATGTTACTGCCAGGATCGAACTGAGGACCTTCAGTGTGTAAGACTGACGTGATAACCACTACACCACAGCAACTTTTGTTATTCTAATCCTTTACATTTTATATGTTTTAATGAAATAATAAAGCCTTAAAATAGTGAAAAATGAAATAATTTTAAGTCAATTCTTTAATATAATGAGAATAAACCAAAATATGTTTGTAATTTTTATCCAAATATATGTATTAATTTCTGGGAAATATTTTCATTTGATTGTAAGTACCTTTCTTGTTAAGTCATTTTTTTTTTCTTGAAGAAGAACATTGATATTAGCCTAAAGAGAAAACTATTACTTGTTTCCATGTGTATTGGGAGTTAAATAAAGTAGTTACATAGTATCTTTTTTATTTTAACTTTGGACACATTTTTTTACCCAACCTCAACCATCTTCTACTATTCCTATAATATAAAAGTACCAAATTGTCGTATTTTAACACTTTTATATTTAATTTAAAACTATGTTTTGAATTTATGCATCATGCAATTTAAGAATATATTTTGAACTATTCAAATTTAGATTATAATTATGGATAACGTAATTTAAACATATTTAACTACATGTAACACAGTAGTTAGTTTGGGATTTTAGTCTAGCATTTATGTCCCTACTTTCCCATATTCTTCTTATTTTTTCGTTGAATTAATTTTTATTTGTACATCGATTTTTTTTTTTTTTATATTTGTATACTAGGGAGTTACGGGAGAAAATAGAAATAAAGGGGGTGCCACGGGAGAAGGGAAGATGTAGAGAAAGTGAAGGTTGTGGAAGAAGAGAAAGAGAATGGTGTGAAATGGAAAAATGAAGAAGTTTGAAAGAGAGTTATAAATAACAAAGCCCAACACTAAGATCCATTAAAAAATAATTTCCTTAAATCTGTTTCATTAAAGGTTAAATATTTATTTGATTCCTTAACTTTTCGGTGAATTCTGGAATTTATCCATCTCAAAATTTTGAAGCAATTTAGTTTTTCATCTTTCGAAATACGTGAATTTAGTTATTTTAATCAAATTTTGTTAAGTTTATTTGACATTTCAAGCGTGTTTCATAATAGTATTTGACAACATTAAAACAAAAATGTGTCAAATAGTATAAACAATTCAAATACAATCCTAAAATGTTTACGAAATATTTAAATAAACCTAACAAAATTTGATTAAAATGACTAAATTCACATATTTCAAAAGAGGAAGGACTAAATTGATCCAAAATTTCGAAATGAACTAACTCCCAAATTCATATAAAGTTAAGAGACCAAAAACATATTTAACCCTTTCATCAAATATTCATTTTCTTAAATATGTTTTTTTTTATTTTGATCCATATTTTAATCCATTCTTCATATCAATCTTCCATTTTGCTTATATGAATCTTAAAGAATGAAAAATCCACATTTTCAATCTTAATTAGCAGCTATCATCACATTAAGGATACAATAAATGTTGATTATGGAAGAAATTACGTATAATTGTGTACGAATTTAGATATTTTTGTTGAATTTTCCTGTATTATTCATGTCTTCAAAATATATTGACGTCATTGATTTTACAATTTTAAAATATAAAAAAAATTAAAATATCAATATATTGTACCTTTTAATATTCTACAAGGACCGTACAAAAAAAGTCCAGTAAAAAACACATTATCTCATAAAGATTTTAATAGATAAAACACCTAGTCATGGTGTAATGGATAAGATTTTAAAAATTTGAAGAGATTTCTAAAAATATATATATTTAAAATAATTTTATTTGTATGATAAGTTTCATTATTTATTTTATATTTTTATTCTCATCAAATTTATATCCTCGTAGAAAATTTTAAAAGTAACCATATTTCTTAGGATTTGGCTTTTCTAAAATTTTAAATAATAGTTATATTATTTAATATAATTAAAAAATAAATAGTTATAAATTATATATATGCAAAAGCTGTTTTCAATATAGTTCGTATCCTTTGAATCTTTAAGTTAGTTCTATAATTATATAACTTCTAACTACTTCGCGCATATTATATTCTGTATTTTTAGGATTTTCTTTTACAGATCCTAATGGAATAGAGATTTTTAATCAATTTAATATTTTCAATATAAAATTTAAGACTAAGATTTTTCTTTCTCTCCATATTTTATATTTTATGAACCCTTAAATTAATTTTCATAAAAATCTGAAAGTTGTATTTTACATCAGAAAAAAAAAGTTGACAAACCAAAGAGTCATAAAACAACTAGTTCTTATTTATTATAAATCAATTTATTAAATTTTAAATAGATTAAAAATTTTAGGATTAAATGAAAAAAAATTCAAAACTGTTTAAATACTGAACTTAATTTTATTATATATATATATATATATGTTATACCAAAAGAAATAATTGTCTAATAACGCATTATTAATTTATTACTGTAAAAAATAAGGTAAAATTAATAAACTTATTATTATACATGTAGTTGTTTGTAATTAAATAACTAATCGCACAGAATATTTTTAGTATTAATTATATATTAATTTTATATGTATTTGACAAATATAAGAATGAATGTATTACCTAATTAATATAATACTATAAGTGTAAGGTCCACTTTATTTTTTGCCGCCTTTAATTAAAAAGATACCCCAAATTAGTTGAGTTTAGGGCTGGTCCAAAGGGATCTAAGAACCCTAAACTGCCCTAACCCTAACCACTATGCTCATTTTCGTAAAACAAAACTCTTACTTCCTTTTTGAGCAGTTGCGAAGCTCTACTAGGGTTCAACCATTGTTTCTCATCAAATGAGTCCAGACCAGTTTTCTACTCTTCTTAAGTCAGCTTCCAACTCATGCTCTTGCTCCATTCTGTTCATTCTTCGTTGTCTTAATGATCTCGTTTTAAGCTCGTTCCACTGTTTTCCAGCCCTCGAATCTATTCCTTGAGCTATTGTTCATCACGGTTCGGGTATCGAAGTCCTCTGCTAACCCCTTTCCAGGTAAGGGAAGCTAGGTTCTTTTTCGCATTTTTGAAATATGTGATTACTTTTCGTTTCTGTTTTATGCTTAAATGATTGGAAAACGTTAGTTTTTGTATATTTCTGAGTTAGGGGTTCAAATATTCATGAAACTGTGATGTTTGACGTCTTTTCTCGTATTCTGATGCGTCGCACAGTCGCTAGGCGAGTTCCTTGGCTCGCTGGGCGACTGTGTATTTTTCTGATATGCGCAGTTTTAGTAAAATTGACTTTCCTGACTCATTAACCGTTGGATCGAGTTGATATTTTAACAGCTAATCCTTAACGCAT
>Ga0214544_1009315_pt1 | contig 15489 bp, 5 predicted proteins | sample CNSS3metaG_FD_160074 | JGI IMG/M metagenome (GOLD analysis project Ga0214544, IMG submission 160074) | Root nodule microbial communities from cowpea collected in UCLA plant growth center, Los Angeles, California, USA - CNSS3 | ecosystem: Host-associated > Plants > Roots > Nodule | place: USA...
TTTTTTTATATATATATATATATATATATATATATATATATATATATATATATATATATATATATATATATATATATATATATAATATACTTTATTTATAAAATTATTATATCATAATATGAATATTAGTAAGTTTCTTAATAATTTGTCACATTAGTATATTACATTAATAAATTTTATCATATACTATATATTTTATTACATATTTTATTTTTATCGTACGATGAATGTTTAAAATTTTATTTACCCCGTTATTAAATTTAAAATTAAAATATATCAATTTTATTTTTTAATAATTATTACTCTGTAAATTATTATTTCATACTATTTCTTAATTATTTATAAAATTCCAAGTAATGCTTAATTTTAAAATGTTGATTGTGTTGTGGCTGATAAAGACACTGAAGTCAATTTTAGAGAACAGAAACAAATTATGTTTTAAAAACAATGAACCAAATTAAATTGTTTATTAATAGTGCAAGAACATTAAACAAAATAAATAATTAGTAACACCAGAAAAGTAATCAAATTATTAAAAGAACATAAAATAAAAATATGTAATATCAATTTTATTTGGATGGCTCAAATTAAAGCTATTGTGAAACAAAAAATATATGTAATATCAGTTTTCTTTTGCATGACTCAAATTTTCATCGTTGTGAAATGAGGGATCTGATGGTAATAGAATGTTGAACAAAGTGGTCAACAAAATTCTTATTTAAATAATACTTTTAGAGTACATATTCTTATTCAAATAACACATGTTTAATTTTTTTTTAGTTGTCGAAAACCTTCAAATTTAAATGTATTGATAAAAATTGTATTTATGACAATTTGAAAATGTGTCTAGTTGTACTAATGTTAACTTTTATTGAATTTTGGAATTAGTCCATTTCGAAACTTTGAACTAATTTAGTTCAAAATTGGAATTAGTCATTTATTCTTTGAAATATATGAATTTAGTCATTTTAATAAAATTTTGTTAAGTTTATTTGACATTTTAAGCGTGTTTTATAGTAATATTTGACTTAACGTTAAAGCAAAAATGTGTCAAATAGTATAAACAACTTAAATACAATCCTGAAATGCGTACGAAACATCAAATAAACCTAACAAAATTTGATTAAGATGACTAAATCCACATATTTTGATAGATAAAAGACTAAGTTGGTCCAAAGTTTCAAAATAGACTAATTTCAAAATTCACTGAAAATTAAGGGACAAAAACATAATTAACCATAAAAATAACCAATAAAATCTTGAATTTGGTACAATTTTAATTTTCAAACCACAAATATCCTTTACAGCAAAGATTTCTTGAGTCTTATAAATTAGGTTAAAATACCTTTTTAGTCCCAATTTTTGTCAAGTTTTTAATAAGTCCTAATTTTGGTTTTGTGTTCAAACAGGTCCCAATTTTCGTCAATTTTGTTCAATTGGGTCCTTTTTTGCTAACACCGTTTAAATCATTAACGGCAATGAACAGTGACTTCCACGTGTCACTTCGTGGTTTTTTTGAATTTTTTTTGAATTTTTTAAATTTTTTTAAATGTCCACGTGTCAACCCAATAGCGTGCCACGTGTCAAACTCAATATTCTAAATTCAATTTGGTCCCTATATTTGTTATTTTTGTTCAATTAGGTCCCAATTTTTGTTAACATTAACCAATTTGGTCCATCTCCAATTTAAAACCAAATTTAATTTTTATAGTAAAATTCACATTTTTTATTAAATATTTTTATATAATATATTAAAATTCACATCATTATAAATTTGATATAAAAATTAAATTTGGTCACATCTTCGATAGAGACCAAATTGGTTAATGTTAACAAAAATTGGGACCTAATTGAACAAAAATAACAAATATAGGGACCAAATTGAATATAAAATATTGACTTTGACACGTGACACACTACTGGGTTGACACGTGGACATTTAAAAAAAATTTAAAATAATTGAAAAAAAATAAAATAAAAAATTCATAAAAACCACGAAGTGACATGTGACACGCTCGTGGGCTGACACGTGTACATTTAAAAAAAATTTAATTTTTTTTTTAAAATTCAAAAAAAAAATCCAAAAAAACCACAAAGTGACACGTGACAGTCACTGTTCATGGCAGTTAATGATTTAAACGGTGTTAGCAAAAAAGGACCCAATTGAACAAAATTGACGAAAATTGGGACCTATTTGAACACAACTAAAATTAGGACTTATTTGAAAAAACTTGACGAAAATTGGGACCAAAAAGTATTTTAACCTATAAATTATTACAAAGAACAAAACTTCATCTCTCAATTTTTAATGTAATTACATTCCTAGTACACAGATAATTGAACCCTAATTTTTGGTGTCATAGTATATAACTCAACCTAACATTCTTGTGTACCATAATTTTTTTTTTTGAATATAAAGTTGCAGAATCTAATTTAATTGTACTTGTTCAAATCAAGATACTTAATATTTAGATATAGAAGTCAAAAACAATCTATTTTCCTTACCATAATTTAAAAGTCACACCGATTAACTTGTATTGAAAATAATATTCATTTGTTTTGACAATGTTACATATTAAAAACCATTAAAAACTTAAATATGACCAAATAAAATATTTCAGGTTGAGTAAAGATGAAATACAAAACTTAACTAATAACGTACAGGAAAGAAAGACCTACAAGCACTTTTAAAGTCAGAAACATATCAGAATTTCTTACATAATTTACACATGACTCAGTAATTTTAAATATTCTTAATTTTCTTTTAGAATGTTTTTCTAATAATGGTGTCAAACTAAGGTTATCCTAAAATGGCCAATTCAAATGAATAAGATATTATGCTATGATAAAAATGTAGGACCAGAAAAAAATATCATAAAACTATATAGACAAAAAGAAAAAATTTCTAACAAGTAAAATTAGAAGCATAAAATTGTGTAGGGAAAAACAAATCATTAGAGAATAAAATATTTGGGTGTGTTCAAGCACGGGTACCCCGCATTCGACCAGAATAGTGCTTGTGGATACCCTGCATCTTACCTTCTACGCATGACACGTGTCCGGTTCTCAAATCCAACGGTGCACGTACAGTTTGCATGTTTAACGAGTAGAAATTAAGAACTCAAGAACTCACCATGAATTAATAATCAATTCTGATTTGTACCTTTGTCGGTGTACCAAATCCCAAGCCCTTCCTATGATATAAGGGTACCCCAAAACACTCATAAAACCATCATCTTTCTCATTCAAAACCTATCTTTTGTTTTCTTCTTCTTCTTCTTCTTCTTTTTCTTCTCTTTTCTCACACACACCATGGCTTTTGACTCAAATTTCTCTGTTTATTCCAAGTTCATGTGATGTGCAACTGTGATCCATGCTAGTGTATCATACAATTCAATCCATGGATTCTAGTTTCATCTTTTCAAAAGAAAAAAAAAATGGTTTTAGAATTCACTCTCCCTCTTCATATGGTACCTTTTATTTCTCTCACTCTTCTGTGTATTTTCTTGCTTTGAATCTATCCATGTATATATTTATAAAAATCTTACCCTTTTTACTTTCTGTTATATACAAGTATTTTACAATATTAGGGTTTCAGTTGAATGAATCATACATTTTAATGGCTTCAAATGGATATAGATCTGTATTATATATTTGTTTTGTATAGAAAAACACTTTTAAGAAAATATATTTAAATAAGACGAGTAAATTGATTTCTTATTTTAGTTTAGTTAGCAATTTTGAATTTTGAATTTGCTAGTGATGTAGTCTTGCATGTTAAAAACAAATTCTTGTATGATGTGTGTTAGATGAACAATGATAAAATATGGTGATGATGAGTCGTTATCTAAGATATATATCATCGAAGTTCGAACTGGATAAGAAATTGATACACGACAAAACCCAGTTTTGTTTGGTTTTTGCAAAGATTAACAAAAAGAAGTGTATTTTGTGAAGATTGAGGGTGTTCGGTCTCAAAAAACTAGGTTATAGATATGTTCATGTTCTTGAGCTGGGATTTGTATGATGGGATTGTTTGATACACTAGCACGGGTCACTGTTGTATGTCACGTTCAAAAACATTGCAGTGCTACCATGAAATGCAGCAGAAGAATCTGCAAGATTTTGCAGAAGAAAACGTTGTGAAGAACAAGGTGGTGAGAAAGAAGCTACCACATGTACAAAATCAAAAAAGGTTAGTTTTTTAGAACTGGGGGACCAAGAAAAAAACCCTATGGAAAAGGTAAAAAAGCTGATTCTAGTAAAATGTTAGTAAAATGATGTTTCTCCTGTGCATGACAGAGGTTGTTTTTGTTGAAACATTATGTTATGGATTTAATTTTTTAACATATTCATATATGGAAAGTAACTTATGAAGCTCAAGTTTTTATTCACTCCATTTTTGGTTGTAAAAAGGAGGGATGAAAGGATGAACAATGAAAGTGATTGGTGAGGGTGCTGATTGAAGAGAGAAAGAAAAAAATAAAATAAAGTTGAGATAACTAAGATGAAAGAAAAAAAGTGAATGAGTTAATGTTTTTAATTTTACAACTCTTTAAATTATGTGAATGGGGTTAGAGAGGATGGAGTATTTTTTTAAATTAGTTGCATGATAATAGTATAAAGTTTTAATCCTATTTTTTTGTAGAGATAATAATATTTAAACTATTGATATAATTACAAAATGTTGTGTATATTATATAAATATATTCGAAAAATATTAGAAAACTATAAATAAAGGCTATACTTCAAATTGTACCTTCAGCTAATAGTGACACGTCTCAATCACCAAATAATAATATTTTTATTTGTTGCAAACGATTAATTTAAATAAACAGTTTACTAATATCAGTGTATTGGGAGTGTAAAAGTTGGTTTTGTATTTTCAACTGGTTAGAAGTTATCTCATATATATAAGTTTTAAATAATTACTATATAAGTTGTTACTTTATGTAATAATCTATATTAATAGATAATAATAATATAAAATGCATTTTCTACTTATTGATATGAATTAATTCCTATTTTTGTCAGAAATATTTAGATGTTATCATCGTTCATAACAACAAACTTGCACTAATTATCTTATTAATGATATTATTTATATTCAGTTTTATTCAAATTAACATTATTGGAAGGTATATTTATATGATTATTAATCATATATTTTTCTAATTAAGTTTCATCGTTTAACTGATTTCAATGGTCCTAAAACAAGTGATGGACAAAGACAATTTACAATGGAACTCATTAAAAAATAATTATAAACTCTCGGGTTTCACGCATCTTTATTTTATTATTATTTTATTTATCTATGTGTTCACTGTTGCATAGTACTTCCTATAATTATTCTTCACGTCAATTAAATATTATTAAAATATTTAGGATATTTTAACAAATATCATGTAATTTGGAAATAAATTATTAAAATGGATAATTCTTAACTTAGAAAAGTAAAATCAGGCAAGATGCCAATGGAGCACAAGTGCTTTGTTGATAAACTGAAGATTGATGCACAAAATTATCAAAAACTGTTTAAATTGACAAATTAACAATTAATGTTCTTTATTTTAATAATTATAATTAAGTTGAAAAAATTAAATAGTTGTTCTATTCAAAATGATAAATTTGTCATTAATGATATTTATTTATATTAATTATAAAAATCTAAAAATTGAATAATTATTTAATTTTTAAAATTAAGTATAACTAATCCAAATAAATGAAATGAATGACAAAATTATCAATTTAAGTAATTTAAGAGGACTTTGTGCTGTCAAATTTCAATAATAATTAATTATAATTGAAATTGTCTCAACACTTAATAATTTCAGTTATTTCGTAATAGAAGTCGTCTTTGTCTAATGCAATACGACTTTAGTTTTGTATGTTTTTACTAGATGTGTAATTTTTAAAATTTTATCCATCTCAAAAAAGTTTACCTATTTAATAATTTTCTTTCCAAATTACACAAATATAATAAAAATCTTGCCATTTTTCACTCTAATAGTTAGAATAAAAAAAAATTGATACTATCCAATATTATTTAATTTCACATGATAAAATCTTAAATTTTTGTTTTTAAAGTAAATCTTTGTTTATCTAGGTGTGGATAAAATATTAACTTCATAAACTATACATATCAGTTTGTTTTAGATTTCCCTTCAGCGACATGATAATGATAGTTATGTTTAAGTTATAGAGGTGAGAAAAAGAAGTTGACAGTGGTGCATATAGTACAAATGTGGGGTGCAGGTAGTAATCTCGTGATGCGAAAATTATCTGTTTATTTTATAACCCATCCTCTAGTTTCATTAATCTTCTTTTATTCTCCTTCGATTCTCATTTTTTCTCTTAACATAAATATTGAAAACACTATTTAAGTGGAAAATGGACAAACAACACCAAAGATTTTAGGTTTATATTCATACAAAGAAACATGACAGCAGTGACGAAACTTGCTCGTTATCTGTGGGGTGCCAAAATATATTTAAAATTTATATATTTAATTATGGATCCGTAAGATTATTTAACTTAATAATAATTGAATTAATATTAAAATTTTTAGTTATATTTTGTTTTTAATGTAAATAATCATATCGTCAGCAAAAAAAATCATCTTCCGTTTTATTTTGCAGTCTTATTTTGATAATTTTCATTGTAGAAAATTATCTTTCTGAGATAGTTATAGAAACAAGAAGAGTTAAAATAAGACGAAACGGATTAAAAAATCAATCAAGTAGATGTAATTGACTTCCTATTTTTGTCAAAGATTGATTTTTTCTATTTTCTTCCTCACAGTAGCTTCCATTTTATCACTTTTAAATAAATAATTTATTCTTTTATTTCTTCATCAATATACTTATGTTTTAAAAAAAAATACTAAAAGATAATTTATCATAATATAAATAAAAATTGTGATATGTAATTAATAAAAGAAAAATATATGATAATCAAGTCAGTTATTAAAAAACACTTAGTGCATTGCTTTTTTTTCGATATTTATAAAAATGAATATACCAAATGCTCGTGAGATAAAAAATAATATTAATTATTAAACTAATATTTCACTATCAATTAAGAAAAAAATAATTACTTTTCTCTTCAATAATAGAAGAAAGCATACAAAAATGAGAGCACAAAATAATGAATTTGTGTTCAACTTTCTTTTTTTCTTCATAAACAAAAGAAAACAAAACAAGTAAAAGTCTAAAGTGGATACAATATGTGAGAAACTCAAAAAACAGTGAGAGAGAAAATAAAAAATATCTTAATAAATTTATTTATTTTTTATTAAATTTAATTTTATGCTTTATTATTTATTAGCATTAAATGTTATATTTTATAAAATAAATAAAAAGATACCTATTTTAATTCTTATCAATTCCTAATATATACTTTTATTATTTAAAAAATTCCAAAACATTAAATTTCTTATACATAATTTAAAAAATTAAAAACCAAAAAAATTTCATATAACATAAATAAAAAAAAATCAAAAACGTTGGGGGGGCCACAACTCCCCCATGTCCCTTCGTTGGTATGCCTCTGCATGACAACATTTAATATTTTAATATCAAATTATCTAAGATAATTTTATTATTATAAGAAAATATTATATTATCGATGAAAAAAAATCTACCAGTAAAATAATATGTATCGATGAAAACAACAAATTTTAAGATCTTAATTATACTGACGAATATTTTTGTTGGTAACTCGTTATTAGAACTTGTCAGTAATACGTAATTTTTATTACCAATGATGTTTTTATAGGTAAAATGGATGTGAAAGTTTCTGCTTAAGCTTTGATCATGTGGTGATAAAATCTGTCGCTAATGATTTCTTTTATTTTTAACTCCATCAGCAAGTCTGTTGTTAATTGATTTTTTTGAAAATTGTCTGTTTGAATTTTTGAAAATTTGTTGATAATTCTGCCAATAAATTTGTCGGCTAAAATTACAAGTTTCATGAACATCACAAATTTAAAGCTACCTCAACCAAGATTACAAACTAATCAATCATACAAATTTCTCAATAGTCAAAATATCATATCATACTAACCAAGCATAATTATGCATAAAAAACATTACTAGCTTCGCTTAATTAAATTGAAGATACTAAAACTTCACAACACCTCCTAAGAGACTCAATCCTCATAGGTAGTCCTAACTATACAAAGAAAAATCAAATCAAATATTTGAACATACTCTATTGACCACTAACAAACAAAGATTCATCTTGAGTTACATGCATGGACTAAGGGCCCACATGCGACTCAAACTACTGAAATGTCTCAATATAGAGAAAAAATTAATTTCCTCTGTTTGAAATGCTGATATGATGGATGTATAAAGCTAATCATCAAGACTCCTACTATGATCTCTAATCTTCAAACAAATGAATGATGGAGTCAGAGATCTAGAGAGAAAACAAAGAAATGATTGAGGAAAAAGTTTCATAGAGATGATAGTTTTTATAAAATTAAACTCAATTAATAAAAATTCTATTTGTAGTCTAACTTTTAAAATGATAAAATAATCAAATATAATTTTTTTTTAAAATCATTGTTACTTATAACTATTTTCTAAATCCTTGCAATTTGAGAGTTGCTTATCGTAAATAAATGTTTTATTCGCTTATAGGATTTTATTAATTGTGTTTGTGACTTTAGCTGTTAGGAATCCAAGTGTGAGTCTAAGTCCCACATTTACCAGAATTGAGAAAGTAGAGCACTATATAAGAATAAAGACCCATAAACCCTTTGCCTTAAGGTTTTGGGTTGAGAGTGGTGTCAGTACCTTATAATTAGGCTCAGGTCTCATTGGTGTTTGTATCTCCCCATTGAAACCCCCTTTTGTAATCCTAGCAAGTGGTATCAGAGTTGAGGTTCTGACCAAGGGTTTCTAATCAAGGGAGGAAAATGAGCAATTTGGCATACCAATCAGAATCAATGTCCTTTGAAGAGAGTGGAGTTCATGTGTGGTGAGATGCTCTCAAATCTACGTGATATGTGTGAGTCATGGTTTGTGACATGTGCGTGGAGAAAGTGCTCTACGGCTTACATATTTGCTCTGGTTGTTGCGTCCAGTGGACTGCAATGTTTGATAATGTTGGATCTGCATGGTGAGCGTGGAGCTCGAGATGTCCAATGGTGGTGTTTTGCATGACTCATGTGATGCTTCATCAACAGTGTTACGTCGTTGTGTTGTGGCAGTGTCGTGGCTTGACCAAGGTGGCGTTATGATGGATTCCCCTTGAGTATTAGTGAATTATTAGTGACAATGATGTGAAAGTTGCCGACAACGAGTCTGATGTGCAAGGCGGTGATGGTCGATGATAGGGAAAGATTGTCATCATTAGTGAGTCCGTTCAGATCACCAGTGACAAGAGTAATTCAAGCAGATCTGTTGGATCACTAGTAACAAGAGTGGTTCAAGCATATCTGTTGGTGGTGTGTCAAATGTTTGTTTTATAACATGTGAGACTTTTGGTGAAGGGAGGATATGTTGGTTCTTAGATGGGTATTCACCAAAGTCCCACATCGAGTAATATGAAGAAGAGAGTAGCGGAAAAATACTATAAAAGTAAAGAGTTGGTTTTGGAGTTGTCACCACAACTCAATAGGTCTCTTGGGTGTATGAGGGGCTTGGTTAGTTGTGTGTCGTTGGAAGGTTTGCAATTTTTGCCAGAAAAATTGCACTAGGAAGGATTTGCAATTTTGGTCCACAAAAATTGCACTATGAAGGGTTTGCAGTTTTGGTCCATAAAAATTGTATGAAGGTTTACAATTTTTGCTAGAAAAATTGCACTTGGGTGATAATATACTTTTTGTTGAGTGTTTGTGGATGTAGGCCTTGAGGTGCCGAACCACGTTAAATTTTATGTGTGCTTTTATTTATTTTTCTGCTCTTATTTGTGGGTGTGCTTTCGCTTGAAGAGATTATTTTTAGTACGTGATTTCCCAACAGTGGTATCAGAGCCGATGGTTGAAACCGGCTCAAATGAGTGCAGTATGGTCCTTGTATCGAAAGTCTTCCTGACAAGGGTTTCAGGTAAAGCGTGTCCCGTTAAGAAGAACGGCGGTACAAAAAAGGAGTACTCGTGGTTGGGATGCTTCCGCTGGAGGGGGAATGTACCAATGTGGTTGAAGGGACTCACCCTTGAGGGGGAGATTGTTAGGAATCCAAGTGTGAGTCTAAGTCCCACATTGACCAGAATTGAGAAAGTAGAGCACTATATAAGAATAAAGACCCATAAACCCTTTGCCTTAAGGTTTTGGGTTGAGAGTGGTGTCAGTACCTTATGTGGTTAGGCTCAGGTCTCATTGGTGTTTGTATCTCTCCAGTGAAACCCCCTTTTTATAAACCTAACATTAGCATCAACTCAAATGAGTCCATTAGAGTGGATGGAAAAAAAAAAATTTAAAGTCACCAATGCTACAATAAATATTAAGATATTTGATAATTTTATTAATATAGATGATACGTTTAGAGTACAATCAAATAATAGAATATTTAGAAGATTTTTTTTATATAAAAATTAAAATTTTAATATAAAATGAATTATGCAAGGCTCTAGCTCAATTTTTTATTTTATAATTTTCCCACACTTTTTTATCTCTAGTAAAGAAAAGAAAATCTCTTCTCTTCGTTCTCTCTAACTCCACCTATATATATTTCATCTCTTTCAAAATTTTATCACATCTCATAGTAGATGAAGAGCCAAAGAACATTAATGCCTTATTAAAATTTCAAGCAGAGTCAGTTCCTTTTTACTCTACAAATTCCTTCATCTATTATTTTCCTTATAATTTTATTATCAATCTTGCTAGGGTCAATTGAGTTTTATCATAAGGAAAATATATTGAATCCTCCATGGATGTTGGACAACCTCTTCGAGTGGTTGGATCGTTAGACAAACTACTCTGATAAGAACTTCTAAATGTTGTTTGTTGGGCAAGCATATGAGTATGTTAGGCCAACAAAACCTCTTGGGCGAGTAGGGTTTCTAGCTTAGCCAAACATTGTTAAAAAAAAAACTTAAAAAATATGTTTTTAATGATGCTGAATAATGTTAAAAAATTGTTGATTTTTCAAGATATTGTTATTTTTATAATATATATTTGGGATGGAGTATTTTTTTTTTAAGTGATTATGATTTTTGAAAATAAATTGAAATAAAAGGTACTTATGATTGATGAGAATTGATGAGTTTTTATTGAGGTGAGATGCATATGTATAATATGATTTAAAATTTATATAAAATGATGAATTATTGTTTGATTGGGATGATATGTGAAATTTTGTTTATTTGTGTGATAAGTGAATTGTGTCAATAATGTGGTCACATATTTAGGATGATATGTGAATTGTTGTTTGATTAGTGTATTAAATATTCACACTTATGTTATAACAAAGATCTCTTATTGTCACATAAACTAAGATATCACGTGATGAAATGAAGAGGAAGTTCTTACACACACCACCATATGTGTAACTGTGCGACATAGATTGTAATAAACTTACCATGATCTTATTCCCTGTTATTCATTTATAAATCCAGATCTTAAATCAGATTAGATGTTAGTCTATATTAGGACATACATAATGCAAGTCCTATGAAAGGCATAAGTCAGATATTTTATTTGATGAATATTTTGTTTTAAAATGTTACAAATTGAAATTATAAGAATTTAAAACTTAATTAAATTAGAATTATTATTAACGTAAAAGAAATGGATGTGTTCTCTATGCAACGAATCTTCAATCATACTAGTTTCTTTATTTGGTTTTGTGTTTTTTTCTTCAATATTGTCGGTGGAATGAGCAGTTCTTTAATAATGTTTGGTCCAAGAATTTGGTTAGGTGACATAGGTAGATAATGCATAATAAAGAGTGTGGATCAATAACAGTTACATAATAATGGTTATATTGTGTAAGGCTATAATTTTGTTACCGTACTGAAAAGGTTTTATATAATGAAGTACGGACCAATTACATTACATGGTTGAAATCATTTATCCAATTTTTGTTTTTCTAATATATGTTGTATAATGAGACAAAGAGCGTGGACCAATTACAAATTGACAACGTTTTTCATTTATTATATCACCTTCTTAACACACAGGCAAGCAACTTGGTATTTTGACGTATTTATAATATAAATATATTATATTATTAATTATTCACCAGTTTTTCGAAATCTAGTAATAGAAGAGTTTGGTATATTATTTTTATCGAATTTTCCATCACTATGTAATCGTTAATTTTAACCTAAGAATATAATCGTTATAATTTTAACCTAAGAGTATAAGTTTTCGCTCAAGAAAAAGTGTTGATGATACTAAGATGATTTAGTTTTTTTTTTTTTTTAACAAATAATTTGGGTTGCTTAGATGATCGAAAAATAAGTACGCTACAAGAAAATATTTTATTAATAATAAATTTGTTAGTCATTATGACAAATTTTGATATTAATTTACAAAATAAAAAATTATTAGTTATTGTAATAGTAATTATTATGAATAAAAAATTATAATTAAATTTTAAATTAGTTTATAGAATTTAGTTACCAAGGTTTTAACTACTAAAAAAAATTGGTCAATAAACATTAGCTACCAAGATTTTTGCTATCAAATGAATTTGTTTTTAAATTAGTCTAATTAATTAGGGACAAATTTATCGATGAATTATATTTTTTTATTCATAATAGTGATTATTTTAGTAATCAAATTGGTTACTATAGTTATTAATAACTTTTTGTCACTAAAATTAGTTGTTAATGAAACATTTTATTGTAGTGGTAGTTGAAGCATTAAGGATATGGATGTTGTTGTCTATGTTTTTCAATAATTGATTGAGGAGAAATATGAAGTATGTATTTGACATCAATGATATGTTTGGAGCATTGTTGACGGCATTCCTTATAAGAAAATTTTTGAATAATGACCAATTTTTGTGATAAAAAATAATTAGTCATTATAGTGATCAATTTAAATATCAATTTATAAACTAAAAATCATTGGTAGCTAAAATAGTTTCAAAAACTTACAATTAGTCTCTAAATTGGTAACTAAAATAGTTGTTATTATGATTTGGCCACTAACATTAATTACCAATATTTTGACTACCAGTTTAGACTGGTCTCTAATTAGGAAATTGTCTCTAAACATATTTGTGGTCACTAAAATTTTTCATTAATCATTTTAAAGTTTTTTTGTAGTGACTTTTATGTATAAAAAGATCGATGTTTATTATGTTAGTTAATTTCCACTTTTTATTCTATGTTGTTTTTCAAAATGGTGCTCTTGGTCAAAATATCATTCAAGTGGTAGCTAGTGACGCCTAAACAATATTATAAGACCTTGTTTGCGTCTTATTTAAATACATTTTGGACATTTTAGAAGAAAAAAACAACTTATTTTATATGAATATAATTTAGTGTTGTTTTCTTTTCAATAATAAAAACCTTATGTATATAATAAATATTTACCTAAACATTTATAATTATATTTATCGGAAATTAAGTATTTATGAGTGAACATGCCCCACAATTTGAAGTCTTGGTTTTCATTTCCTTAATATTCTTTTAAACAGAAAAAAAAATGAATGACTTATGTTCACAGCTGTATTCGTAAATACGAGGCCGTATGTAGTTAAAGTAGGGCTACAACAAAATTTATAAGTGAGTACGTAAAATTTTAATTTTTACATGAATATTTTAAAATAGTAGTAGATGTGCAGATGAACAGAGCAGGAAATTTGGGAAGAGCAATAAAGGGGTCAATTCTTATAACAACAATGAAAGACACATGACAATGGAAAGAAATGGTGATGATCCCATCACAGTAATTGTAGACAAGTTGCCTTCTTTTGCACGTTTATTTGTCGTATAAGTTAGAGAAACTTGTAGATTTTTTTTTTAAATGATATTATGACTCTTATTTTTTACTTTTTGATGTGGTTTAGTATGTTCTTTTAAAGGAAAAGATACTGATACATTAATTAATGGTCTACACTAAGTTACGTTAAGGAATAAAAATGAAAGTAAAAAAATTAGAGTTATAATATCATTTTTCTTCTTTTTTTTGTTATTTTGTTAGTATTTTGTTAGCGGGAAAAAGTTGAACTCACAATCTCTTTCGTTATCTTTTCAAACCTTCAAACCAATTTTATATCTTCTAAATGTTAGCGGAAAAGTTGAACTCAGAACTTCTCTCATCTTTTTCTTTCCAATCTTTATAACTAAGTCGACCTTGTAGTTCTTAGGAAAACTTGTAAAATAATGTGTGAAAGAGATTCAGCATGGAGTCCATGTTTTGTTACTAAATTAAATCAAATATATATATATATATATATATAATAAATTGAAATTAAGATAATAACACTTAATCCTGACACGTGACAATATCACGTGTCACATTAGGAACCTAACCTGACACATGACAACCAAAATTTTTTACAAAAATAAAAACAATAAAAATTACATTGATTGACATATGATATCCCGTTAATGTTGTTAATAATATTTTTTTAATTGACCTAATTAGAACAATATTTCAAAAATTAGAAAGAAATTGACACTTTTTTAAAAATAGTTAAGACACGATTAACTTTTTTTTTTTAATGAGAACCACATTGAAACGTTCCAACAAAATGAAAACCAAACAAGTAATTAAGTCATTTTCTTGCATAAATATATAACGACATGTTTCGAAAAACTTACAAGGAGTGTCGAGAACTAATTTAAAACTTAGAATGCCTTTTTCATCTTTAAATTGATAGACAAATAGAGAAGACCATTCTATTATAAGATGTTCTTGAGACATGTATGATGGAACAAGGAAATTAGAGATAAGTTTGTACTCTATATAGAATTCACATATAACAACAGTGTTACGTATCATTACAATCAAGGACAATCAAAGGACATTGGTATTTTAACATCATTCTTTTCTTTTTTACTATCATTTGACACAACCCCTCATAACTATTTACTTTCTCTTTCTTCTAAAAATATAAAAGTTAACTTTTGTTAAGACTATTTTACCTTTATACAAGTTGTCAAATGGTCGTCAAATAGTGTTAAACAACCTTTTTCCAACAATGAAACATGGTGTGAAAGAAAGTGTAAGACACTTCTGTATTGGTACATATTAGTGTTTATGGTATTGACTAAGACAAGCTTGCATAACTCTGATATTATTGATCAACACAACGTGAAAATACAGAGAAGAGTCTTTTATAAGACAAAAAGAGTATGCTTAACGGAATAACAAACGAGTATAACAGAAAACAGTAAATGTAACTGTAATACCCACCCTCAAGTTGGGTGATATATGTTGAGTAAGCCCAACTTGAAAATGTTCTCATTAAAAGGTGTTGGATAGAGGGATTTAGTGAAGGCATCTGCTAGCTGATGTCTGGAAGGAATGTGGGAAAGGATTATAAGGCCATCAGTGATTTTTGAACGAATGAAATGACAATC
>Ga0214544_1009321_pt1 | contig 15484 bp, 11 predicted proteins | sample CNSS3metaG_FD_160074 | JGI IMG/M metagenome (GOLD analysis project Ga0214544, IMG submission 160074) | Root nodule microbial communities from cowpea collected in UCLA plant growth center, Los Angeles, California, USA - CNSS3 | ecosystem: Host-associated > Plants > Roots > Nodule | place: USA...
CGGTGGGTAGGGGGGGGCATGGATTGAATATTTAGATATCCGCTCCAGATCCAATTTGAATCTAAATATATGGTTAAGATTTTGATCCATATCCACTTTTTTTTTTTTTGAAAAAACAATTTGGATATTTTAAAATCTATATCCAAATATTAGGATCAAGTTAGATATCCATATCTAAATATTTGGATCAATTAAAAATCTAGATTCATTTCTAAATCCATTTTTAATGAAACTCAACTTTTTATAAATTTAATTTTAATTTTAAATTTATATTTTAAAAATAAAATAATTATTTCATCCAATACATAAATATTTTTTAAAAATGTAAAATAATATATTAAATAATAAAATATAAAAATATTATAAATTTAATAGTATTAAAGATTAAACATAATATATTATTTAAATTCTTAACATTAAAAAAAATTAAAATCATATAATTGTCCATATAAAGTCATTTAATCTTTTAGTAATGAAAATGATTATAAAGTCTTACATCCTCATACAATATCACTAACATTAAAAAATAACAAATCCAAAACATTCTAGAGTTCATGGCAATTTTAAGAGTCTCTTCAAATAGAATGCACTAGCACCCATTCGATTACAAAGTTCAAAATCCCTTCCATGGCTCATTAACTCAAACTCATTAGCAATATCTTCACAACCATCTATATATGAAGCAGCTAAAGTTGGCATCAATCCACTTAACTTGTGATTTATCTGAAACATGAACAAATTATTAAAGAAATTTAAATAATCTATTCCAATGATAGATATAATAACAAATCCATATTAATAAAATCATGCTTTAATTGTCATTAACAACTTAAAGTTTTAAGAAAATCACTAAACAATAGAATACAAAGAAAGAGAAGTTATTCACATGAAAAGGGAAGTCCATTCATTACTTACTAATTGCAAGAGGCATTGGGCGTGAGCTTTAACTCAAAGAAATTATATTGTGGTCATCATCTTGTTGAGAAACCAACTCTTTAAGAAATAAAAAAAATTATCATTAGTTAATACATATTTAATTATAATATTATTACATAATTTAAACATCAACGTACCTTGGTCAACAGATTGAAGCTCTTCAAAATCATAGTCTAACAATGATGGTGAATGTGTGTCTTTCAACCAATCCTGTGTACAAATGAGTGCCTCTACCTTTTGTTGTGATAAAGAACTTCGATATGGATCAAGCACTCTTCCTCCCGTGCTAAATGCAGACTCAGATGCTACCATAGAAACAGGCATAGCTAATAGCTCTCGTGCTATGTTTGACAAGATTGGAAATCTACATGAATTCATTTTCCACCAATCAAGAATGTTCAAAGTTGTTTCACCAAGCTCTTCCTCTAAATACTTTTGAAGTTCAGATTTGTTTAAAGAGGTTAATCCTGTTGTTTGCAAAAACTTATTCCGACCATATGGATCATGCTTATAATTGGGTACTTCAACATGTGTTTGTTGTGTGTCATTTTCAGCTCCCCCATTTCGACTTTTATATTCATCAAACAACAACTTTAAGGAAGTATCGAGCCGTGACTTTAACACCCATCCATCATTTGTCTTTTCAGGATCAAAAAGTTGATCAATTGCCCAATTCATATAACTCATCTTGTATCTAGGATCTAAGACAACAGCAATTAACAACAATATATTGAACTTGTTAGGTTCACCCCAATATTTCTCATATTTTTTTCTCATTTTTTCAGCCATCTTATATGTAGCACTACTTGTAGCATTGGACTTTAGGAGATGATTGATCCCATTCCAAATTCCTACCACTTCTAACATGTAGATATTACTAGTAACATAAGAGTTACCTGAGATGCGCAAAGTAGCTTCATAAAAAATGCTCAAGAAAGGTAGAATAGACTCAACATACTCCCAATCTTCATGAGAAGGCAATCCAATCCCCTTTCCTAACTCATTAGCATATTTTGTATCATAAAACTCAAGCTCAACAAATGCCATTTTATGCTTGAAAGCAGCATCTAACATCAAATATGTTGAATTCCACCTTGTTTCAACATCCAAGCAAATATGACCTTTATATTCAATCTTTTGTCTTTCAACACACTCTTTGAATTTCATAAATCTAGAAGGAGATGATCTAATATATTTCACTGCAGCACGAATTCTTAAAACAGAGTTATCAATCTCTTTTAGACCACTACTCACAATTAAGTTCAAAATATGTGCACAACAACGCATATGAGTATAGTCACCTTTCAAAACCGAGTTATTCCAAGACAATAGTCTTTTCTTCAAGTGTTGAACTCCCGTGTCATTTGATGTAGCATTATCTACTGTCAAGGTCAAAACACGACTCAACCCCCATTCATGCAAGCATGACTCAACAAATTTAGCCATGGCCTCTCCAGTATGACTTATTACTTGACGGAAATTCAAAATCCTTTTATGCAAATTCCAATCATTGTCGATGAAGTGGGCTGTTAAACACATATAACTTTGATTTTGAGGTGAAGTCCATGCATCAGTAGTGAGACAAACTCTTTGACAATGTTGAGAAAGAAAATCCTTCAAATATATCTTTTTTGCATTCCATAATGTCACAATATTCCGTGATATGGTATAACGTGATGGGATCTTAAATCTTGGTTGCAAAGCATTTGAATACCTCCTAAAAGCAACATGCTCTACAAATCGAAAGGGGAGTTCAGCTTCCACAAACATTTTTACCAGTTCTTCTTGACAAAGTTCTTGGTCAAATCTACCATAAGAAGGAGAGTTAATATTTCCATCAATTGTTGAAGATGAACCTACTTTTTGTCTCTTATTGGGGTTATTTGGACATCTCAACACATGATTACGCATTGCAGTTGTTCCTTTCTCATATCGAATAAGGATATCACAATACTTGCATTGAGCCCTTTTATCCGATTTTGGTTCTATTTGAATGAAATTATTCCAAGCTTCTGATCGATTTTTTTGTCCCTCATGAGAAGGGGGTCCCATATTTGTAGAGCCACTAACAATTGATGGAGTAGAAAGTGCATGCTCAATTGGTTTTGAGACGAAACAATCATCTTCATGTATTAATGACATTTTTAGAACAATGTTGCAATATTGACTAACCAAGAACACAACCTGGAAGATATCATATCATATCAACATAGCATTTTAAACACAACATGTCAAAACTTTCAATTCCAAAAATCTGCCATTAATTGAGATTTGGTCTGAATATACACTTCTTTAAGGAAGTCAGTTTATAACCAAATACACGGTTGAGGAATTTATGGTTAGGAGGGAGAAACCTGTAAGAAAGTGTGAGATGATGGAGAAGGACAAGAAGTTCGAGCTTGGCTAGCTCACTGCCTAGACAAGAGTGGACACCATTTCCAAAAGGCATGTATGTGTTTGGTCTCAGTGGCACCTGCATCATCACATAAAACCAAAATCAAAATCTCTCATCACCCTTTAACATAACTCCTCTTCTTTCATGTACATACATCCATGTATTCATATACATACATACATCCGTCTCTCCTAGTACCACTTATGAATGCATTCATGCATGCATGCATGGATGCGGTAGCAATTGTGTGGTATTGAGCAAAAAAGGATAAGAAACAATGAAATTATTAATTATTGTGCTATCCTACAAATTGATATCATCACCTTGTCAAAAACACAGAATTGTCAAAAGAAACCTCTAATACTGGGTAAATTGTCAAAAACACAGAATCATCACCTTAGAAAAGGAGGAAGATTCAAATAGGTAATGAAAGGGACTTCACACCAGGATAATATTCTAACCATTCATAACCTTTTGTTTCTCACTTAAAAGTAACATCAAGGTATTTGTGACGATGGAGAGTGGATTGAAGGGTGAGGTTGAGATATCACCAAATTGTCCAAGGTGTGGTTCTTCCAACACCAAGTTCTGCTACTACAATAACTACAGCTTAACTCAACCGAGGTACTTTTGCAAAGGTTGCAGAAGATACTGGACCAAAGGAGGGTCTCTGCGAAATGTTCCTGTTGGTGGTGGCTGCAGGAAGAACATAAGAGGTAACAAGAATTTGTTAAGACAATCCATTGATGGTTTCACTTTCAAAACTTCATCATCACCTTCTGCCAATGCCACAGATCATAATAACAACAACCATGTTGAGCATTCTTATGATCCCAGAATAAGAACTTCTGCAATTTCTGGTTCCTTAGTGGTCAATGATGGTCCAATTGATCTTGCACTAGTTTATGCAAATTTCCTCAACCAAAAACCCAGTTCTGAATCTAGGATTGAGAGCAGTAACTTAGATCAAATTCCAACAGCTTTTAATCCTTCTCTTGAGAATAATTCAAGGCTATCAAACACAGATGTTATTGGGTATTTTAATCTTCTAGAACAAACATCCACACCAGGACTTTACATTGAATTCATTTACTGCCACTACTCTTTCTCTGATCTAAACCAATAGAACCTTTTTTTCAATTTTCTTCTTATTTTTTTGTTCATCAAAGTGATGCAACAACAGTTACCAAATAATTATGCAAGCATGTTGGCAGAAAGAGTCAAAGATGTGGATAAAATTACAACAAAGGGAAAGTACATGCAACTTTCTTCTGGAAAGAGGAGTAGCATATTTAGAAGTGTATATTAAAATCTTTACTTATAAAATGGCTATCTGAAACGGAAAATAAAGGACAGGTTTCAAAATTTATCAAAAGTTATGATAAATGTGCTTCAGGTTTCTAAATGGTATTTAAGAATTTTTAAGTAAATATGATTAAAACTATTGTTTTAATTCTTTAATCATGTAACTATATTTTAATTATTCAGAGTATTCTTTATTACTTACTACTGATACCATAAAAATGCTAAAACATTAGCTAGATGAGTAATCTAACCTAGAAAAAGAAAAAAAATGAAGAAAGGCTTACCAATATATAGTAGATTGACAAAGCTGAAGTAGCTTCCAATCACTAACAGAATATAGAGGGACACAATGTTCTGAAAATGTTTTGAGAAGTGAGATGTCAGGTTTACACCTCAAGCGTGAGATTAGATCTCAAGAATTCCGATATTTAACCTTTACCCAATTTATAGACTTGTAATCTTTTAGCGAATTAAAAAAAATGTTGCCGTCAATGTTCAACAGATTCAACAGATCCACCAATAAAGGAGAGAAGAAAAAGGAAAATAGACCTTGAATCACAGATCGCAGCAATGTCGAACGCAGCAGTGTCAAACGCAACAATGTCGAATACAACAGTGTCGAATGCAGCAGAACCCAATGTGGAAGAGAGAAGAAATTTAGAGTTCAAGAATTGAAATCAAGAATAGGGAATACGGTTCAAATAGTTTGGATAAAATTCTGATCCAATGTTAAAATTTAGATTTTCCATATTTTAACATATGTAAAAATAAAATAAAAAACTGATCTAAAAAATATATAAAAAAATGGATATAAAGTAAAAAGCAGAATCTATAAAGTAGTTTTATAATGGACCGGTTCAATTTAAAATTGGATCAGATTGGGTAAACCAATTTTTTTGCCCACCCTTACCGGTGGGGATGGGGATGAGACAAAAGTTTGATACCCGTTGGGTTTGGGTATGGGGATGGGGATGAATTTTTTATGCGGGGATGGGTATGGGATAGTGAAACCCGTCCCCGCCCCGCCCCATTGCCATCCCTATCCATAACTCAGCATAATTGATTGCTGCTTTGATGATATCAAACCTAGATCCTTTCTTGATAATAAGTAAAATTTGCCTGAAGTCACCTCCCAACACGATGACTTTACCACCAAAGGGTTTTGCATTATTGGTATCATCAACATTTTTCATAATATCTCTTAGTGTTCTATCAAATGCCTCAAAGCACATTCTATTCATCATTGGTGCTTCATCCCAGATAATAAGATTGGTTGCCATCAAAAGTTTAGCACGTAGACTACCTTGAGGTATGTTGCAAGTTGAATCATCATTAATTAACAATGGGATGCAGAAGGTTGAGTGTGTTGTTTTTCCACCAGGAAGTAGTTAAGAAGCAATTCCACTTGATGTTACGTTCAAAACAATCACGCCCTTGTTTCTTAGAGTAGCTGACAATGCCTTTCACATAAATGTTTTCCTTGTACCACCATAGCCATATAAAAAGAAGGATCCTCCCTTTTTTGAAAGAATTGCTGTCATGATATCCTTATACACTCGTACTTGTTCATCATTGAGTGCTTTAAATAAAATGTCATGTTCTTTGGCCATGTCTTCTTTATTATATTGCAGCTGATCAACAATAAATCTATTCTGGAATGTATGTAGATCTGAAATATCAAGTTGCGGTAATGAAGGATAATCTATCAAACATCTACCATTTGACATTAGCATTTCTTGTATTTGAAGTAGACAAATTTTCTATAATTCAGCATCTCCAATTTGAAGACATGCATGAAAAAGTTTATGGAATAAGAAATTATATTTCTATTCATTTAAAGAAATGACAATATACAATACCTGGTAAGTTCATCTCCTTTCTTTTTTTGGTACAAAATTCCATCACATAAGAGTCTCCAAGTAGAATTCCAAACTACATCAGGTTTAGAAATTGTATTCATGGACAACAAAGTGACAAATAATCTTCTAAGTTGATAGCCAGAAGAAAATTCGCTTGCTTCTTTGATTGCATCAATATATTCTTTGTCGTCAGCCAACAACCCCAAAGCATAACAAGCTTCTTGGTAGATTTCATAAAATTTACCATCAATGGTCTTTATTCTGTCATAATCAATACAACATTTTTGCATGGTCAGTAATATCCTCAAATAATAAAGGTATCCAGAACCAGGAGGAATATAAATAAGTCTACCAATGTTGTAGCCTTTCTTCCTTGGTTCACATTCTTTTTCTTTAGCAAACCACACAAATTTGCTTGGAAATTCAGAATAAGTCAATTCTTTTCCTTCTGTGTAAATTTTGTTAGCCTTAAAACAAGCTAGAAACATTGTGTTAGCCTTTTCGTATCTATTGAACACCACATTAATATCATCATCATCTTTAAACAAAGCAGATTGTTGGCCAGGAGGATGGAATGTCAATCTCTGAACAGGAGACCATCTGTGATGGATGTCAAAAGCAAATATTCGCCAAGCTGCTTCACATGGTGATAAATACCTACAATAGTAATACCTCTTAATCTCATCAATAATGATTGATTTGTTAGATTCTACAAAGTTGTTTCTTATTTTAAGAGTAACTCTATCAGGACCTTTGTTGACATATTTGAACAAATACTTGATTGAATTGGTCTTGTTGCAATACTCTATATTTACATGAGCTTGATACCTCATTAGAAGAGGTGGATTGTAAGGAACAACACTTCTATTGTTAAGATTAATTCCATTCTTCTCAACAAATCTACCATTATCAAGTCTTCTGTAGGAAGGATATCCTTCTTCATCAATTGAAGTTGAAGATGTGAATTTTTTTGGATAAAATTTAGAACATCTACCTTCCTTCATGCACAGAGAATTATATTTTACAGGTCTGCATGGCCCATGTATCATGTAACTTGAAACAACTTTTTCCAATTTGGGGTACAAATCTGCATTGGGCAAATATCCACTGGATTTTTCAATTTGCATTCTCCATCCAACCACAAAAGTATATGGGCATGAGGTAATCCTCTTTTTTGGAATTCTACTGTGTACATTCCTGGATATATCAAAAAAGGAATGAATTTAGTTGTAACAATTTCATTTAATCAATATGTATATAATGTATATTATTTGATACAAAGCATACCTGTAGTGGTTTTTCCAAAGAAATCCTTCTTGGTAAAATATGTCATCATTTCATCAAGCTTCATTTTGAAGACTCTACATACAATATCAGGTTTGTCTCGGATAACCCTTTAGCCAAAACAAACTCTCTGATTTCACTCCAATTCACATTGCATGTTATAGTAATGAACAAATTAGGATATCCAAATTTTTTACAAATAGCCATAGTATCTTGACAATTGTTGAACATGTATCTGGTACCACCAATGAATGAAGCAGGCAAGACAATATGTCTTCCAATTGAAGAAGGATTTGTCTCTCCTCTATTAACAGCCTCTTGTAATCCATTAAGAATATCACAACGAATTAACTTCTGATTAGCTTTAATGAAAGACAATCGTTGTGCTTCAACCATTGTATAGCAATCAACCAAAAACTGTCGGAACAATCGGCATGCATTGACAATATTACCAGATTCTATACATCTTTGTTGTATTTTGAAATGCAATAAATTCTCTCAAAGAAATTTGAATTCTCACCCTTGATTTACTTCTTGAATGAGATTCTCTTACTGTAATATCTTCTTGATAACCATCTTCTCCATATGGAAACATGAGAGGATATCGCAGTGGAATGAAAGCAGTGTGAGTTTCATGCAGTCTTTTCAATTCACCAGAACATTTTTTAACAATTATATCTCTACCTACATCCAAATTGTCAAAATCACCAACTATTAGTGCAGTTATTTCATCACATGAAGGTGTGTTGTAGACTCTAGGGTCTTTATTTCTACCTCTAAATAGTCTTAGGGTGAAATCTGATTTCATATTTTGTAGTGACAAATCTCTAACTCTTCTAAAAGATTTAGCAAGAACATTGTTATTGTCAATCATTTTAATCAAATCAGCAACCAATGATTCATCTAGAACAAATTCCTTACAGTTTGACCTAAAACAGAATAAACGGAATACATGTCAACAAATGTATTTAAATATATAATTTAAGCAACATAAATGACATGTTAACTAACCTGAAATGCTTCATTCTGTTACTCATTTCATTTTCGGTATCATATATGTACAATTATGCAAACTTTGGCTTTGATCCATCTTCTAGCAATTAAACTGCCAATAAGGTGATAGTTCTGCCCATTAAGAATAAATTGTGGTGGAGCAGAACCATTGTTCATTGAAGTAAATGAGAACATGCTGTTGTATATTATTATATTTTGTAAAAATAGTTTGCTTCTATGATCTTCACCATTTAGCAAAGCTTGAAGCAGATTATGTGGTTTTTTTTAATAGTGGAAGTTGCACTTTTCCCTTTTGGCAACACAATGAGAATTGAACTTCCTTTGAAGTGTTACATTTTTCTGCACTTTCTTCATACCAAAGTTGAGCTTTACAGTATTGGCATTCCAAGCAAGGTTCTCCAATATTGAGAAGTTCTAAAAATCATTAAAAAGCATTAGCATGAAATGCATATATTTACTGTCAAATTATGTACAATTGGTGTTTGTTTACCTTGCAACTCCGCTTTGCAATATAATTCGTTTGTACTTGTAGTATCTGGTTCAACTGTACTTCAATGACATACATAAAATTAATGCTTCAAATTATATGGTTCAGACTAAGTTGGGCTCTAACTTTACCTTCATGTGTTATTGTTGATGAAGAATCATTAGTTGTGTCTGAACCATTTTTTTTTGTTGCTGTTTCATCATCAAGACCAAATCTATTTTGAAGTGATTGTATGAATTCAAAAGGATATTTGACTACCTTATTCTTAGAGACAGAATAGGAATCATTTACAACTTCAGATGTGCCACCTATGGACAAAAATTATTAAAATAGGAATTGTTGTGTTTACTTACACTGTCATTGTCATTATGAAGAATGCTTTATATCAATCAAACCAACTTACTTGAACTGCCAAGGTAATTATTTTGTCCATTATTTCTTTGTCTGTTATTGTTAACAACTGTACTCACTAAAAAAATAATTTCATATCAATTTTAAAATGTTCATAGAATAAAAATAGGTAAATAAAAAAATAGGATGAATGTAGAAATATACAGAAAGTATTGTATGTTACAGTAGAAGCTGAAGATTGTGAAGTGATTAAGTTGTCTTTGCTTTGATTGTGAAATACAGTACTGCAAGAACTTGATATATTGTTTTCAGGCACTACATTGAAATGATTTGATGTTATTATTTATTAAAATGAGGCTTCAGGCATATTATTGAACAACAAAAACAAAGATCATTGACCATATATTGTCTGAAAATATTGCATTCAAATTTTGAAGGTTGTTCATGTTGTTCTGTACATTTGTAATATGATTATTGTAAAAGAAGTGAATCTAACAGAATAAACAAAAAAAATTCATTCATTGACATAAGAAGAATTTGTAAAAAATTAAGTTATAAACAAAACACTTACTAAGATCCAACTATTGTAATGGTTTCCTCTGTATAGCATTTTTCAGTAATTTTTTAGATTGACTTCTTTTATCTGTCATTACAAAACGAAACATATTTGATTATGCATCTTTCTTGTGTAGTTGCAATCAAACAAAATAAATTTAAAGTAGGAAACCTGATATTTTGCTACTTTGACAATCATTGTTGGTATATTTAATTTTTTTTCTTAGGTTGTCTTCTTTGTAATCTGCAACACCCAAAAATAAAATTAGACATAGAAAATGAAGACTTTGTAAACATTTCAGAATTCACAATACAAATTTTACATGTTTTTTTCAAGCAATTATGAAAGTACATGAATGAAATGTAATGTTAGAAACTTACATGAATGTTGATTACTTGTTGCATGGAACCTTCTTTGTAGCACCATCTTCCTTCTAAGCCTGCCATTTTTACAATCCTTTTGGTCCATTTCAGAAAAAAAAAACTTGGAACACTTTGAAAGGTTACAATGGAAGAAGAAGTAGAAACACAAATAGTTGACTCTAGCAATGCAAAAGTGTATACTGTTTTATTTGTATATTGATGAATGTATTTGTTAAACTTTTTTGCTGCATTGTACCTCTAATCACTATTGTGGAAAGACAAATATTTGTAATTGTAATAAAAAGCAGTTATAAGACTACAAAAAGTTATTTTCAGTCGACAATCATTAAAAATAGAAAGAACATGCAGTGTGGAATGTTAATACATCAGAAACAATGATAGAAATAGGAATTCTTTCATAGTTTTTTTGTTTTTGCAGCTAAAAACACATTTCCTTTTTTGTAGGTACAACAATACATGTATTTTTTATGCAAGTAATATCTATAGTACATCGAAGAGGATAGCTGAATAGAAACTTGGTTAAAATTTCTGTGGTCAAACATTAACAAATTTTAATCTGAGTACATATTATTTGTATACACATCTTAAAACAATATACCTGTATACATATGAGACATAAGTATGAAAAATATGATTGCAGACTACAACAACATAAATGGCAGACGAATTCAAATGTTGGATTACAAAAAGTTAAATTGAAATGACTTTGTTGATACTATATGAATGAAACAAATTTCATAAAAAACAATCATACAATAATTCTATAAAACACACCAAAAAAATTCTCTGAATACAACAAATGTGTTATTAATACATTTTTTATTTACATTAACAAAATAAGCTGTCAAATATTTAATTAAACTTACATCCTAATTTCAAACCAATTTCATTAATAGAAAATGAAACTATACATAAGCATTGCTGAAAATATAAAAAAGTTTGTCTTCATGAACTACATAAGTAGCACACATAAAAACTAAACTATTGATACTCGGCAATGAAAAAAAGAAAAGAAAACCAACTATGAATTAAAAATTACAATATGTCAGCACTTTGACATTCTGGTTGTTTTTCATCTCGTCAACTTCAAACATCAGGTCTATAGTTGCATCAAATCCATGAGTAGTACAAAATTCCTTCCAGCCACTTCCAATTTTGTTAGACTTCTTTGGATGATTTGTCAATAGTAGCTTGCACTTCACTATCTTGCGCGGTCCTAACAATTTTTTAAATCTTCCTTTACGAAGATAATTGCCAAAATGAGCTGGCAAATCCTAACAAATTAAATCAAATAATAAAATTAAATATAAGCTACAAAATAATAAAAGATATGAAATATAGATATAAATAAAGAAAAACATAAATATAAATATCAAATTTAAATGAATTTCACCAGATGGCTAGCCTAACATTGGTATAGACTGAGAAATATGCAAAAATGTAACTTCGGTCCTCTGAAAAGGACTTCATTTGACGCAACTCTTTTTAAAAAATGTTCAATAGACAAATGTTTGCATTTACTGGAAAAAATAGTGATTTGGAAGCAAGAATGACCGACATATCCAAAATAAATACTGTGGTCATCTTGTAGTTCATAAAGGTCCCTTACATCAGACCATCCTCCAATTAGCAATGGTTTCTCTAAATTCTTGTTATAAGTCACAACATGTATATTGCCTTCAACATCCGTTAAAGTCCACTGACGCTCAAGACCATGATCATAAAAAATGGCGAATGTATGATCAACGAACCCAATGACCTCAAAATATAAACATTTGAAAAGAAAAAAATAAATTAGTTGAAAGAAAAAGGTTGTTATTGATATGAAAACGGTGACAGAAATAAAGACAAAAGAAGTATTTTAAAAAACGTAGCTCGTCCTTAAGGTGAATAATAGAGAACTGGTACCTAGTCATTCTGAAAAAAAGTTCATCTTCATTGAAGTTGTTGTCCATTTGCTTAGACTTGATCAATGATAGTAGAAAGAGGGTTAGAAGAATGAAGAATCTGTTTCAATTTGATGGTAGCGGTGGACTGGACATGGATATTAATAGCAGAAAAAAGGCATATCAAAAGACGAAACAATAGCCATTAGATTTGACAACAATATTGTCATTATTGCTCTTTTTGGAAAACGTACAGATAATTAAAATTATGAGTATAATTACTTTGAAATATTAACTATATTAATACTCGTATAATATAATATAATATAATATATAATATAGCTAAAACTCTGGTATATAATATATATATATATAATATATATATATGTATATATATATATATATATATATTAATAACTATAGTAGTCAAATCACATATACACCTACCCATATATTATGTCATTAAAAAAAATATCAATAAAAATATACGATAAAAAAATATAAAAAAATTAATTAAAAATTTGATTGAAATGAAAATGTTATATCAATATAATTCAATTAAATTATTTAAATTGATACATTAACAAATACTGGATTTTTATTTGATCATTTAAGTTATTCATAAAATATGATCATTAATAAATTATAAAGTTAACAGAATGATAAATATATAGTTATTTATATTGATATCTATTTTTTTAAGGTTAAAGTGAGTACACAAAGGAAAATGATTCAAAATTGTAAATCGCATCCAATTCTGTTGAGACAACTTCAAAAATGTCAACAGTTATTTGGTTAGCAAATATAAATTATTTATGAAAATGAAAATAAATAACCAAAGCATATTTGTAAATTCGTTCTTCATAAAAAAAATTCATTATATTTATAGAAATTCATGTTAAGAAATTTATGAAAATATATAAGTGTAAGTAATAAAAGATTTGTAGAAACTTCATGTAGCTGGCAGTTATTTTTGTTGACACAACTTCATAAATGTAAACAATTGTTGGTAAACCAGCGGAGATTAAATTGGAAATAAAAAATAATTAATCAAACATAAACGCATAAAATCATTAGCAAAAGCAGAAGTAGTTCAATACAAATTAAAGATAGATGGATTCGTACACATATTACAATCACAAAATACCATAAAAAAAATTTACTTGAAATATAAAAAGCAACATTATTTATAAAATCAATAATTTCTCCTTTTTAATATTTCTCTTCAGAAGCTTCAATGGAAGATTGTCTTATTCGATGGATTCAAGTGATAAAGTCTTGTTCTCAGATTTTCTCTTTAGTGAACTGTTTGCATCATCACTCATGTAGCTAGCATGATTATGGTGTTGAGAATATAAAATAATATCAACACAGTTTGATTCTGCTAGCAATTTGTCACTGCAAAAATAATTACGAAATAATGTTGAGAAATAAATAATATAGTTCATAAATAGAAACTTCAGGTTAATGTTTTGAAAATAAAAACAAATTAAGAACAATAAAACATATTGGTCATGAGTACATGCAGTTAAAAGCAGCAAATGTTTTCCAAAAAAATAACATCACCAAATAAAAACACATAAAGTCTGGTACAATTTTGAGATTGAAATAACACAAATCACTTTTCAATCTTGATGTTCTTCTTCAACATCTTCACTGGGATCTTCTTGTTTTCTTGAACCAAAGATCGATTCTGCCTTTTAGTTGTCGGGAGACGTGCTAGGGTAGCCAAGTCAAAGCTATAATTGTCCAGATGTGCTGATTCTTTGTGCATTAACTCATCAATTTCAACATCAATTACCGCTTTATTGATCAACGCCTCCTCTATAGAAACATTTTTTGATGCTATAGTGTTCAAATCATCACTTAGAGTATCAACATCATTTGATTCTTCAGTGAATTTGATCAACAAATCCTATAAATAAACTTGAAAAAGTAAGAATATACAAAGTTTTACAAAAAACCTATAGTTCTAATAGTTCTAATATTCACATACCTCTACAATGGTATCAGATGAGATCTCATTTGTAATCTGCTTAAGTTTTCTTTCTTCTTCATTTCCAGAGTATAAATCCTAACAAAGATATTCAAGTACAAAAAGAGAAAAATTAAAATTGTATATATGATAAGACGTTAAAAGAAATAAATTAGATCTTACCAAAGACTTAACTTCAACATCACTAAAGCTTTCAATGACTTTTTCATCCATGCATACTTTTTTAACTCTGAATGATTGATCAAATTTGCTATTATAATCATTCTTGCACTCTTTAGGCAAGTTCCCAAAAGCAGTGTTCTATTAAAAGAAGTACAAATATAAATGATTTAAATAATTCGTAAAGAAGTCAACAATATAGAATGATTAAGAATTTGTTTGACTACATAGGAAACTTAACCTTGTCTTGTAAGTCAAGAATATCAGAGCATGTTTTTCTTCAGCATTGCACTTGCATCACGGTCAAATACAACAAAAGTTATAGAATCAGTAGCATCAATTACACGAAGTCGAAGTTTGTAGTTAAAAATAAATATTAGGAAAATTATTCATTTATTATTTAAATTAAATTAAATTTAAATATAAATTTAATTTTAAATCAGAATTCTGAAGATTAATAATATTACCTAGGTGTAACCTTAATGACATGATTGTTACATTTTTCACAAAAAAACATTTTGGAATCAGGATAGACAACTTTGTTGCAGATACATGTTGTGTACCACCAACCATCATGATCTAGAACATGTTTGATAGTAACTTTAACTACAAAAGTACTTTCCTGGGTAGAGCAAAAAACATAAATTAAAAAAAATGCATGGTATTCAACCAAAACAATTTAACTGCAAGATAGAGTAAAGAATTCAACTTGTTTAAAATCTTTTAGACCTTCAATTGAGCATCTAGGATGCAGCTTAATGAAATCTTCTTCTAAGCTAACTTTTGAAGCTTGACACAGTTGGGTAAGAGGTTGAGAAGGAGATTCAGTACTATCCCACATCCTACAATATATATATATATATATATATATAT
>Ga0214544_1009328_pt1 | contig 15474 bp, 10 predicted proteins | sample CNSS3metaG_FD_160074 | JGI IMG/M metagenome (GOLD analysis project Ga0214544, IMG submission 160074) | Root nodule microbial communities from cowpea collected in UCLA plant growth center, Los Angeles, California, USA - CNSS3 | ecosystem: Host-associated > Plants > Roots > Nodule | place: USA...
TTGGGACAAAATTGAATCAGATACACATACTTAGGTACTAAATTGAAACAAAAAGACATATGTGGGGACTAAATCGAAATCAACACAATGACATCTAATAGTGACACTGACACGTGGCATTACAATGCCACGTGGCACTGACAATGCCACATGTCACACACAAGGACTTGACACGTGGCATTTTTAATTGTTTTTAAAAAAAATTTAAAAAAAAATTTAAAATTAAAAAAAAATTAATTTTTTTTTTAAAAAATCAAAAAAACCACAGATTGACATGTGGCACGTTGACTAACGGCGTTAGTCAACTCTGTCTGAAAGGGACCTAATTGAAGCAATTTTCAAAAGTTGAGATGCAATTGACACTTTTTTAAAAGCGGGTACCAATTTGACACACTAGTACCAAACTGGGTACCTTACGATTAATTAAACCAATTTGAAATATCAACTCTGTATACATATAATGATTACAAACTAGGCACTAGGTAGTATGGAAAAATCAATGTTCTAATTGCTGCAGTATAAAATTATGAGGTTAAATATGATGGATGTTGAAACTTATCATAATATAATTTGCTTTAATCTGATGGAAGTTGTATGTGCAATGTTCATAATGTTGCGGTTCGTTTGGTCTGGATGATCAAAATTTCAAAATGAGCTTTTTTCATCTAATGTCTCAGATCCTGGACAGGTCCATTTCTTCACACGCCCACATGTTTGATTTCCTTTCATTTTATATTTGAAGATATTGATGTTTATGGTATTCATGACTTAGAAAGATTGCCAAAGTAATCTATGATGTAGAAGAGGCAACTTCTACAACTTTTGACATCTTCTTAGAGCACAAGGTAGATTATCTATTTTTCTTATTGGTCTTTTTGTGCTTATTGATGTGGGTGGTACTTCAAATGCTTTATGTTTGGCAGATGAAGAAACTAGAAACTTGCGCTTCAATCATCAAGTTCCTCTAGCCTTTGGTAGCTCATCATCCTTCTATTCTAGGAGGTAAGACAAAGCTTTTACTAATATGCATGATCCTTTCTTTGCTCAGTATTTAATGTCAAAATTTTCATGTTCTAGATTTCTTTTCAGATGTCGGAAGCGTACTGCTGAATTTCATGCGAGCTTCGATGATTTGTACCCAATAGTTTTTTGGTCAACTAAGCAGGAAGATGATAATAGTTCAATTAGGAACCTCAAGATTTGTGGGAAATATGTGCTTCGCAGATACTGGTTAGGATCTCAATATTTGTATTACACCTTTTACACATTTATGTAATTGATGAATATTTTAATTCCTTTTTAAAAGTTACCATATTACGTTAATTGTAGTTGAATTATTACTGGTTGTTGGATCTCATTATTTATTGCTAAGAAGTATCTGTAGGCAGGCTTCGTAATTTTCAGAAAAGAATGTTTTTTAATGTCAATGAGCGATTCTGTATGGTATACTTCTCTGTCACATGCTTTGTCCTCATGGCTTTCCTATACAAAGATTTGGCTTGATAATTATTGTTTTCACCATTTGTTAACCACTTCTACATGGATAAAGGGTCAAAGTGGAATTTTTGTTAGGAAGATTGGGGTGGGGGAGGATGAGAGCTAGACAATCTCTGGTTGGTTATGAGTGGCTATTGCAGTGTTGCCACATTCAGTGAAGTTTTCCTTATCTGATTACCTATATATTTTGCATATTACCCTAGCTTTGTAGATTATAGCTACATCTAAATATTAAATGTTTTTTTAAATATAATTTTAATGGCAGTGGTTATAACTGGCCCTAAATATTAGATTAATTTTTTAAAAAATAATTATAATTTTGCTGACGGTTATAACTGCCGCTAAATATTATATAATTTTTTTTTAATTTTGATTTTGCTGGCAGTTACAACTGCCGTTAAATATTAGATTTTTTTTAAATAGTTAGGATTTTACTGGCGGTTATAACTGCCACTAAATATTAGATGACTTCTTTCTTAAAATTTAGTGGCAGTTAAAACTGACTTTAATAATCTTAACGACGATTATTCCGGCGGTTGTATTAAATCGACGTTATGAGACTTTTGTGGCGCTAAATTCTATGTCGGTTGATTAACCGACGGAAATAAAAATAGTGGCGGTAAACCACACTGTTAACTGACGTTAAAAATCAAAATTTTAGTAGTGAGTATTGAAGAATTATATGAATTTTAACAACATAACATAATATAACTAAGGTAAAAAGGTAGAGTTCATAATGAATTTAATGACAAAGGAAGAGAAAATTTTAAAGGAAGAGATATTGGTAATTTGAAAAGAAAATGATGTGGTAATTTCAATCAATTGAGAGACGATAATTTCATGTCACTAGCTAAAGGAAAAATTGATAATAATTCTTGGTTTGCTTTAGAAGAGACAAATTTTATCAAGAGAGTAATAATGGCTTTCATTGTGAAAAGTTTGTCAACAAAGTAGTACATCGTAGAATTTAGCAATAGGTTAACATTGTAGAAAAATAGTATCCAAATATCCATGAGAACTTGAACAACCCATAAAATTTATTTTTGACAAGAGAACATTTTTTTTTAGAATATGAAAACCTTTGGTATTACTTGTAGTAACCATATATGTGGAAATAAGAAGTTATTTTCTTTTTTAGTTGTAGTTTTTTTTTAGGAAAAAACCTACAAAAGGAGATTTACCATAGAATTTCACAATAATTGATAATTGACAAGAAGTAGAGGTTTGTTACTAAAGTAAAAATGACTCAAAGATATTCCTTTTGAAAAGTCAACATGAGAAGTATAATAGTTTAAGTTTTATCATACTAAATGATGATTCTTGTTACATATGCATTTTGGATACTTGAGTGAACTTTTTATCAAAGAAAGAATATGTTTTTAGTTAACTTGTCGTAAATATTTTCAATAATGTAGGGGAGAAACTTGCCAACTAAGGATGAAACATGAAAAGCAAATAAGTTATAGGAGATTCTAAATGCATACTTATGTATAGTTAAGATTCCAACGTGTTGTGGTAGTAAGTATTATTCGACCACAACATAGTATACACACAACCATTGTCGATCACACATATAATGTATACACAAGCACTACAAAAAAACATGTAAATTGTGACATTTTTAATGTGACGGTTGTTTAAAACCATCACTTTTTACTGTATAATACGATATTTGGAAAACTGTCACATTTTACATGTAAAATATGACAGTTGTAATTGTCATTTTTTTAACTGTCATGTTTTAGACGCAAAACATGAAGTTTTTAACTGTCATTTTTTAGTATATCTCAATATTTTATTTTTACTCTTTCTCAATTTTCACTTTCCCTCTCACTTGATATTTTTTAACTTCCTCACGCCCGTATTTTCAAATTTCGCCCATTACCCTCTCTCATTCTCTTTATCACTTAGGGTTTAATTTAGGGTCTTGAAATGAAGGGTTTCTCCTTTCCTTCACTCTCTGCTCCCACTCTCACCATCCTCCTAATGCAATGTCAGTGTTACAGTTTCTCTTGCCAAAAAGTTCTTCCAATTCCATGAAAGTGATTTCGTTGTTGGCTCAATCGGGAAAAGTCGCGTTGCGCAGAAGGTGATGCTTTCAACACCAAAATTGTGATGGTGCAAAAGGCCCTTAGAGGCTAAACGCTTTGCCATCAGACTTGACAAGATTGGTTCGAAGGAGCTAAGGTTTATAGTGGGTTTCCTCCTTCCTCTTTGCAACAATGGTGAAACTTGGGCGAGGTCATCGCTCTCCCTCTAGTTCAGTCGCCATCCTTTCCTCTTGCTCACCATCCCCTCCTACTTCAAATCATGGTCGATGCTTGTATATGTGTATGCTGCATCAAATTTGGTTGCAATGTGCTTGTGGTGATTATGTAAATCTTGATTTTGCGGGGTTAAGGGTCTCTTAGGTTTTCTTTTTTCTTTTTTTGTTTTATGAGTTGTGTGCTGTGATATAATGTTACTTTTTTTATTTTTTTATCGTACAGTCTCGCTGAAGCAACAGTAACGACAGTTTAATTTTTTTTATTGTACAGTCTCGCTGAAGCAGTAGTAACGATAGTTAGGCGTGGTCGGTCTCCCCCCTCAGTCAAAGAGAGCTTCACTGTCCCCAAGGTATTTTTATCTTACTTGTTATAGTTATTATTTCAAAATATAATTTAAAGGCTAGTGTGATTGTGAATATTGATGAAGTCAGGATGTGTTCCTTGTTAAACTTAACAGGATATAGGGAGTTGGCAAGGTGTAAATAAGTATTGGGAAAACGAAGTTGACGAGTTTTATTGTTAAATTCTATTGGGTGTTCTAGATGTGATTCTTTTATTTTTTTTCCCACGCTGCAGGTTGGTGGCAGCTCATACTCGTTAGTGTATCTAGGTGGTGGTACCAGTTATATAGGTGGTGGCAAATTGGGATCATATTATTGAGGTGAGTCATCTAATAATTGCTTGTGTTATGGATTCATGTTCAATGGAGTTTGAAAGGTTTTGCAAAAACACTCCTAATTTAATTATTACCTAGGTTACTCAATATTAATTGGTGTTGGTGCTCATTACTTAGCTATCCTTTCTGGAGCAAAACAGGGGAACCAATATTGATTGGTGCATTTGTCTTTGTGCAATGTGAAAGGAGGTTATATACTAAATAAACAAAGCAAATAACAACAATGACAATGATGCTTTAAGAAAAGAAAAAAGCCAAAAGAATACGGCTCTTGGTGTTGCCATTTTTTCAATCAATCATAATTGTATATAGTATAATTGTTTTGATGGTTTTTTTGTTTGTTGTGCAGCTGCCATAGAATCGTTTATAAGCTTTTTTCCAAAAGTGAAGGCAATGGCATGCACAAGACTACTGTGGAGTGGGTTCGTTAATAATGCATGATCCATTTATTCATAATGATTCACTGGTTACGAAGAGAAATAATGCTAGTTCATCACGTTCTCCTTCATCTAGATGCAGCCACGGCCAAGGCAGAGATGTCTTTTTTATTTGGAAAATGCATCTATTAAAAGTTAAGCACATACACTAATTTATAAAACTTTTTCCTTCGATTTGTGTTACATGTTTTATATCTATTTCAAGCCATTTTCATTAGCTTTGTCATTTTTGAAAGGGAAGTCACTTACATAATTCTGAACTTTTTTTGTTATATAGGTTGAGGAGATGATTCATACATTCAGACAAAGAATAGCCTAAGCAAAAGCTATGGCCCCAAAGGAAGGTATAGTGTGTGTTTTCTCTTTTATTTTATATTTGCTTTGAATGAATACTTTGGTTTGTTAATTATTTTAGTTAATTATTTCATTTTATTGTTTTGAGGATAGAACACCTTTTCCCTTGTAAGGATCTCTTAATTTATTTGAATTTCACATACTCATATATACTTATATTCTTTGTTTATTGTAGGCATCGAATGTTGGAAGTGGTGTGCAATCTCCACACAATATACTAAGATCAAGTGGTGGAAGCAAAACAATTTTATAATTGTCTTATGAAATTTTAATGTTGTCTTTTTTTTTGGATGATTGAATATTTTGGTACTTTGGTGTAATTATGTTATGTTAATAATAAAATAATTTAGTCTATTAATTTCTTTTTTTATAGTAATTTTTTATATATTTTAAACTATCATAAAAAATAAATTTTACTAAATTATGAAAGTATGAATGTAGGTGAAAAATAATAAATAATTAAATAATTAAAAATATTAAAATTATGACACTTGATAATGATGTAATTTATCTAAGAATTAATTATAGTATTGACAATTAAAAATATCATAATATAATGATAATTATGTCAGTTTTAAGTATCATTTTTTCATTATATTTGTTTTCTATTAAAAATATTACGTCAGTTTTAAAAATATGTAGAGAAAACAAGAGGAGGTTTTCTCATTAGCAATTAAACTAAAGTACATCTAGAATGTTATAATATGTACCATATGATAGTTAAAGAAAATAGCTAAAAACAGTTACATAAATTTTTGGTTATTTACAACATTCCCCCTTAATCAAAGAATCTACAAATCTTAGCCTCATAAATGTTAGCTTCTCTAATCTTAAATGTTTATGGGATTTGGTGAAGACGTCAACAATTTGATCTTCAATGTTGCAATACATAAGCTCCACCTTCCTTAACTCACTTGATCTATGAGAAAATGAAAATTTGTTTCAATATATTTTCTCTTACCATGGAAAACATGTTTCTAAGAGATACTGATGGCAAATTTGTTATTAACAAACAACTACATTGGCTTCTTATATTTCAATTTCAATTTCAAATCTTAAAGTAAGGTTTCTAACCATAAACATTAACATGTTGCTTTTACTACTACAATGTACTCCACTTTACATGAAGAAAGTGGTACTATAATTTGCTTTTTTGAACACCAAGAAATTTGTGCATTCATGTACTTGAAAAGGTAGCCAAAAGTACTTTTTCTCTCCACCTTGTCTCCACACTAGTCTAAATCAGACCAAGCATCCAAAATAAGTCCATTTTCTAGCCGATAATATTAAGCTTCTTCTAGGAAAAATTTGTCGAGATCCAATGTTCCTCTTAGATATCTTAGGATATGCTTAGCAAAAATCAAATGAGATATTCTAGGATTGTTCACAAATATGCTAATTATACCAATTCCATAATTGATATTAGACTTACTATTGCAAAGATACCCAGGAGATGCAACAATTTGCTTAAACAAGGTTGCATCTATTGCCTTTTTATCCAATTCCTTTGTCAATTTCAGATTTACCACAACTTGTATAGGTGTTGTGTTGCAATTCAGCTTATTGATTTTTTTTCAAAATTTCACATGTATACTTCTTTTGATGTAGTATTCCATGGGAATTTGTAAAAATTCTAGACCAAGGATGTTTATTTTGAGGGAGATCAACCAGCTCCCAAGTGTTTACACAATTGCCTATAATTGTTCTATCATAACATCTCTCCATTCTCTAATATCAATATCTTATTTTCAACTCTCTAGCTTAGAATAAACCAGAAAAGCAAAGTACAATAGCTTTTCACTATCATCAACAATATATCACCAGATTTTAAAGGAGGTTGTGTCAATCCCTTATGTGTGAGGTGTTGTGTCTCCCTTATGAATCCTCCCTCAAAAGACCCATCAAGTATTTTATTATCTTTATTAATTGTTTTAGCAAAGATACACGATAGTATTTCTTGAAGCTTAAATCATAAGTTTTAGATGCCTTCAAAACATTTTAGGAATTTGTGGAGAAATAAAGTGATTGCATAATTAAATCTTTAAAAATAAACAGAGGTTATACATTGATTGCACAAACTTATTCAACCAACATGGAATCCTTCATCAACTAACAACTAAATATACTCCTCATCACAATGAAATTTTCAAAAGGAAAAATAGTACCATCATATACATGGCAAAATGTTAAAGGCTAAACAAATGTCAAGAGAATGTTAAACAAAAGTTGTTGCTAGTGCTATGTATCTCTTACATTGGTATCTAGTTATAAATTATAAATGTTCATGATAAGATGTTTGAAGAAGCTTTGAGTGAAATTCTATGTAATGAATGAAAAAGGGGTGGGACCTGAAATTATGGTTGATCAACAAAGGAGGAACCCTGAATACGTGGCACATAACCCTCTAGAGAATGAGATCAAGAGAATTTGGTTAGAGGACAGAGAAAAGGGAGGAAAAAAAAGCTACTCTACTATCTCTTTCAGGAAATTTTGTTCTTTTGGAAATTGAAAACATTCTCTTGTTGTTGTTTTTTTCTGCACCGTCATTTTCTATTCATGTATCATGGAGGAATATGATGACTTTTGGCATGACTAATACCAGCCTTGTTGAATAACTTTGCCTTTCTTATTCATAACTATATTTTCGCTAGTATTATTTTTTTATCCATAACATTTGGTGCTTTCATCTTTCCCTATGGCTGACAACACATGTCTTAAATACCTACCCAACAACGTCAAAAAGATTTTGGAGATGATGGAATCTCGTAATATTGACTACAATGTTTGTTTTCACACCTTCACCGTGTGAGTTTCCTAGATTTGATTTGTTTAAGTTGATGCAAATTGGGTCTATCCAAGATTATTATGTTCACTTTACTGCATTAGCTAATTGTGTACAGGGTGTTACAGTAGAGGCACTACTTAATTATTATGTTCACTTTCCTTAAATTACCTATTGAGCAAGTCCATAATTTTCATGTTTTGGTTGGAAATGGCCACTCTTTAATTGTTGAAGGATTAGTCAACACTTTGGAAGTTGTGATTCAAGGACATTCCCTCCAATTGTTCGCTTATTTATTGTCTGTGACTGGTTTTGATTTAGTTCTTTGGGCTTCTTGGCTAGCCCCTATGGGTCCCCACATCTCTGATTATAGTACTTTGACACTGAAATTTTATTTGGACAAGCAATTTGTGACTTTCCATGGTGAAAAATCAACGACAGCCAGCCCTGCACAGTTCTATCATTTAAGAAAGATGTCCCATATTAACGCCATTGGTGAGCTCTTTACATTACAGGTTGGCCTTCAAGTTGGTCCTCGCGATGATTAGGTTGAGATACCTTAGGACATGACACCAGATTTATCCATATTGTTGTAGACATACAAACAAGTTTTTGCTGTCCCAAAAGGGTTACCTCTGAATTGATCTCAAAATCATAATATTCCCTGGATGTGGCGCACCAAACTGGTCATAGTCAAACCTTATTGATACCCCCATAGTCAGAAGGTGCAGATTGAGAAAATGATTCAAGATATGTTGTAGAAGGGCCTGATTGTTCCCAACACCAACCCTTTTTCTTCTCCGAATAATTTTAGTTAAAAATAAATATGGCACATGGAGGTTTTTCACTTATCAAAGGGCTCTAAATGCCATCACTATTAAGGATAGCTTTCCTATTCTTATAGTGAACAAGTTAATTGAAGAATTACATGAAGCACAATTTTTCTCTAAATTGGATCTTAGATCAGGATATCATCAAATCCTGATGAAAGAGGAGGACAAATATAAAATAGCATTTCGAACTTACCAAGGCCTCTACAAATGGCTCGAAATGCCATTTGACTTGTCCAATGCACCTACCACATTTCAATGTTTGATGAATGATGTGTTTAGTGGATTATTGAGGAAGTTTGTGCTGTTTATTTTTAAAGATCTCCTCGTATATAACCCTTCTTGGAATTCTCATTTACAACACTTGGAAATTATACTATAGATATTGCTTCAAGATCAACTATATGCTCGACTCTCTAAGTGTTCATTTGGGTTGCAAAATGTTGATTACTTGGGCCATTCGATTTCGAGATCTAGGGTGTCCATGGAGAAATAGAAAGTTAGATTAGAGTGACCACTCCCTACTATTATCAAACAACTTCGAGGGTTTTTGGGCCTCACTAGTTACTATAGAAGATTTATTCGTAGTTATGTGTCTATCACTGCACCGGTGAATGATGTGTTAAAAAAGGATAACTTTTGGTGGAGCAATATGGCCTTAAACGAGTTTGATTAACTTAAATTAGCGATGATACAAGCTTTTGTTTTAGCATTACTAGATTTCATTAAACTTTTCACATTGGAGACCAATGCTTCTGGTTTGGGCATAGGGGTTGTATTGGGACAAGATAATCACCCTATTGGCTTTTTCTCTAAGAAATTAACTCCTAGTTTGTAGAAGAAGTTAACATACACCAAAGAATTTTACGCAATCACTAAGGCCATTGCTAAATTTTGAAACTATTTGCTGGGACACAAACTTATGATTAAAACAGATAAAAAAGGTTTGAGAAGTTTAACTAACCATGCCCTACAAACCCCTGAGCAGCAAACATGGCTTCATAAATTACTTGGCTATGATTTTACTATTGAGTATAAACCTAATAAAGACAACATTCTTGTTGATTCTTTATCTCAGTCTTCTTACATGACATGGTCTCAATCGCACTTTCATATTGTCCCCAAAATCAAACAGGCTCTGCATACTGATGATAAATTGCAAAAAGTCATCAAGTTATGTTTGACAAATCAGCCCCATGATCCTCATTACATGGTCTATGATGGTCTCTTATATTGGAAGAGTATATTGGTTCTTCTTGATGATCCCTCTCTCCAACAACAAATAGTACACGAATGTCACAGTTCTTTAATGGGTGGCCATGTAGGTTATACTAAGACATTAACTCGAGTTACAACCTAGTTTCATTGGCAAGGTCAATTTTGGAAACAATTGTTTAAATTGAGTGGCACATCTCTAAACATGACTATGGCTTGCCATCCCCAATTGGATGGTCAATCAAAAGTTGGCAATAAATGTTTTGAAATTTATCTATGATGCTTTACTTTTGATAGTCCTAAGAAGTGGTATAAGTGGTTGCCATGGCTAAATATTGGTACAACACAACTTATCATACTAGTATTGGTATGACTCCCTTTTGAGTAGTTTATGGGCGAGACCCCCTGAAACTGATGTGATATATTATAATGTTCAAGATTCTACAACGATTCTACAAGATCAGCTCATGCTCATGGATGCTACCTTATTCAAGTTGAAGAGTAATTTATATTAAGCTCAATAAGTGATGAAGAAATATACTGATGTGAAGAGACATCACAAAGAGTTTGCTATTGGTGATATGGTTCTGGTGAAACTTCAACCTTATAGGCAACACATTGTTGTTTTGAGCAAAATCAAAAGTTAAGTTTGAGGTACTTTGGCCCTTTTCTTGTAATAGAGAGAATCAATGTTGTTGCATACAAGTTATTATTGCCTCTCTCAACCAAGATCCACCTTGTGTTTCATGAGTCACAACTCAAACTTTGATATGGAGATCATATTGAACCTTATGTTCCTTTACCATTGACTTTTAATGAACAAGCTCCAATCATGCAGCCAAACACTATCTTGCAAGATTATGTTATACTTCAAGGCCAAAAATAGGTCCAACAATTGTTAATTCAATGGGAAGGTCTTGATGAGTCTACAGTCACATGGGAAGATAAGAAATCATTTATCACAGCATATCCATCTTTCAATATCCATCTTTCAACCTTAAGGACAATGTTGATTTTAAATGAGGAAGAATTGTAATTGATGAAAATGAGGTTGGACCCGAAATTGTGGTTGATCAATAAAGGACGAACATGGCATATAACCTTTTAGTGAATGATCTCAGGAGAAGCACGCGTTTGAAGTTTACTTGCTCAAAATTACGTGAGTTTGAGTGTTGAGAGGGTATAAGAATTCGGTTAGAAGATAGAGAAAAAAGAGGAAAAAAAAGTTGTTTTGCTCTCTTTTTTGGGAAATTCTATTCTTCTAGAAATTGAAAACATTGTCTTGTTTTTTTTTTTTCTGCACCGTCATTTTCTATTCACGTATCATGGAGGAAAAGGATGACTTTTGGCATGAATAATACTAGCCTCATTGACTGACTTTGCCTTTTCGATTGACAACTTTATTTTTGCTAGTATTATTTTTTTATCCATAACACCCTAGTGATGTGATTAAGAAGAATCTTGGAAATACATTAAAAGTAGGCTTAATATCTAATTTGGTCCTCTAATTTTATTCGAATCTTCAAAAAGACCTATAATTTTTTATTTGTTCAATTTAGTCCTTCAATTTTTTAAAATGTTCAATTTGGTCCTTTCCGTTAGACTAATGTTAATGTCATGTCCATATAGTGTCACGTGTCATGTTATTGTCACATGACAATGCTTATTTTCGATTTAGTCTCCTTATTTATAATTTTGGTCCAACTAGTCCTCTTTTTATTTTAAAATAAAGCAATTTGATCTCAAATTTGAGACCAAATTAGTAATTAAACTTGATAAGAACTTTTATATATATATATATATATATATATATATATATATATATATATATATATATATATATATATTATATTTTAAAAAACTTATATATCAAATCACTCCATCTAAATGTTCAAATTATTTTGTTTTAAATTTTTACATAAAAAAAATCATATTTAAACTTATAATATTTAAAAAATATAAAAAATGTAAATATAATTTGACACTTGTCACATTAAAAATATTTGTCACATTAAACATTTAAAAATTACAAGTATCACTGAACATTTACATTTTTAATATTTTAAAAAAATTATAAGTTTAAACAGGGATTTTTTTTTTTATGTTAAAATGTAAGAAAAAAATATTTTGAATATTTAGACGGAGTAATTTGTTATACAAATTTTTAAAAAATATTTTAACATGTTTATATAAATTGTAATTAAGTTTAATTACTATATTGGTCTCAAATTAGAGAGGGATCAAATAGCTTCCCTTTGATAACTTTGATAAGAGAGAGGACCAAATTGAATCAAAGTTATAAATAAGGGGACTAAATTGAAGACAAGCACTATCATGTGATGTAACATGACATGTGGTACTATACGGACATTATCAATGACAGATGTTTTGCGGGGCAGAGGGCCATGCCCCCACCCCACCCCCCAATTTTTTTTTTTAATTTTGGAATTTTTAATGTTTAAAAAAATTAAATTATATGTAGTTTATATTAAAAACTGATAATTATTAAATTAGGTTTTTTTAAATTTTTATAAAGTATAACATTTAATAATAATAATAAATGATAAAACATAAAATCAAATATAAAAAAAATTAAAAAAACTTTATTAAGATACATATTTTTTTTATTATCTTTTTGAGTTTTTTTTACATATTAGATTCATCTCTTATTTTCACATGTTTTCTTTTTGTTTTTGAAAAAAAAAGTTGGATACAAACTCATTATTTTTTTTCTTTCATTTCATTTGTTCTCTTCCACTATTGAAGAAAAAAGGTAATTCTTCCGTCTTACTTGATCTTGAAATATTTGTTTAATAGTTAGCATTATCTTTTATCTCATAAGTCTTATGTATATTTTTTATATATAAAAGTAAAAGTAATGTACGATGTGTTTTTTCATAACTAATTTTTAATTGTGACTTCATTATCATAGATTTGTTTAGGAACTCTCATTTTTTATTAGATTGTAATAACTTATTTTTTTATTTTAATCTTTTTTAGGAACTCTCAATTTTTTTTATTATATTATGATAAATATTGATGAAGAATAAGATAATATATTTATTATTTTAAAGTGATAAAAGGAAAGCTACATGTGAAGATGAAAACAAGACTAATTCATTTTTTTTTTTTGCATATTCTGAAGCATAATATTAATGATCATATTATTCAATTAGAGGATCCTTTTCTTAAACTTCAACGAATTACATGAGAAATTTCGTATTAATTCTCTAGAAAGGTTTTCATATTTATATTAAAAAAATAGCTGAAAATTTTAGTTTTGATTTAATTATTGATGAGTTCAAGAATCTGAAAAAATAATACTTTAGATATGTATGATTTGTTTTGTAGTTACAACTATACTAAGTTATGTATTAATTTTTATTGCATTATTGACAGTAATTAAAAATATAAATTTTGAGTATATTTTTTGGCTCCCCCAACATTATTGGACAAGATCTGCCACTGGACATGACGGTCTTTCTTTCCTTATATTGTAACTCAACTTTGTTATTTTTATTCAATTGTTTCAAATTATACTTGGATTTCTAACCATCTCCCTCATGTGTGAATCAAGTTTTACCACGAGTTACTACCAGGACATCCCCATCCATTTATCTTCATGCATTTCCCTTCTCACCTTAACTATTATTGGGTCTCATCACAATAGAATATACATGTCTTTTTTTTTTTAAGTCAGGCATCAAGACAAATTGTCGACTTTAATACTACGGTTAGAAAACAATGATCTTCATTGTTTTAATTGAATTTTGATATTATATAAGTATGAGCTAAATGTTACAATCTATACTTTCCATATGTTCTACAAATTTGTCTTTCCTTGATTTTTATTGCACTTTTATAATTAATTTTATGAACCTAATTAGAGCAAACAATTAGGACCATGTTTATTTCATATTTCAAAGCATATACCCAGATAAATAATCAACTATGTAACTATGTAACTATTGATTGAATTTTTATCCTATTTTTTTTTTGTAACAAATGCTACTTTTTTTACCTTCTTTTATATAATGTCCCAAGGGAGAGAATTAATGTGATTTTGTGCATGTTTGCTGAGAGTATTCTTTTGTCATATTTCTAGTCTCTTTGTTATTCTACTTCCTTATATTTTATACAAATGGAGTTTGAGAGGAGAGAGTTTCATAGCAAGGGGGAGTCCATTGTTATGATGTTGTACCCGTGTGGAGTTTTCAAATAAATTTTTGTTTACATCAACATCAAACATGAAGAGCTAAAGTGAATCAAATTCTTCTTTTGAAATTTTGGTCATCATTAAAAATGGAGAGCTTGTTGAACTTGAAAAGAAACTTAAAAGATTTAAGTGAATATGAAAATGTTTTGATGATGATTGAAGATGTAGACGCTAAAGATGTGTCTTAGAGTTTAACTTTCGTTGAATTTTGTCTGTGTCTTTCACAAAAGGTATTCATAAGGTCTTTCTAGTTTAGCATATAGCCAATTATAAATGAAATATAAAGAATATGTTTTTATAAAAAGTTAAAATCATGTATCAAAAGCTTTTCAACGTTTTTAATCTGATATGTTTATTTGTAATGATTAAATTGTTCTTGAGATGATTCAGAACAAGGTAATCAATTATCTAGGTTAATGTTTACTTAAACTAGAGAGCGTTTAAGTGTTTTCAAACTCTCAAAATCAATAAATTAGATATATTTAGGGATGTCAACAGGGCGGGTAGGGTACGGGTAGTAGCTCCCTCGTACCCTACCCGCTGGATAAATATCTGCCCTGTACCCGTACCCATATCCGTCATGTATCCGTTATGCAGGTACCCGTCTATTTTTTTTCATATCCGCGGGTATCCACGGGTACCCGCGGGTATTTACAAAATTATTTGAAAAATAAATATTTAATCATAAAATAAAATAAAATACATCACTGTCATAAATTTTAAATAAAGTTCAAAAAACTCTAGTCTATACAAGTCCAAATAATTATAAAAATAAATATAAAATGACGTTCAACACAATGAAAATTCTTTAATTAGTGTTTTGATCAACAAGCTCACTTTCTCCAATTGATTCCTGAAAAATGATCAAATAATAAACCTCAACTACCACATGCCAAATATTCTTATTTTGGTTCCATCATTTGACAACAAGCATACCATAAACATCATTGTCTATATAGGGTTTGATGTATATGTCCAATTTCAAAGAAGGGAAAGAGAAGATTGTCAAGGGGTGTACTTAGAAGAAAAAAACATACCAATATTTGAAGCTGGAAGAATGAAGACAGAAGACAAGACAAGATGTGTAGCTTAGAAAAAATTAGGTCAAAATGTTTTTTAATATATATATATATATATATATATATATATATATATATATATATATATATATATATATATATATATATATGTATGTTTATT
>Ga0214544_1009331_pt1 | contig 15470 bp, 3 predicted proteins | sample CNSS3metaG_FD_160074 | JGI IMG/M metagenome (GOLD analysis project Ga0214544, IMG submission 160074) | Root nodule microbial communities from cowpea collected in UCLA plant growth center, Los Angeles, California, USA - CNSS3 | ecosystem: Host-associated > Plants > Roots > Nodule | place: USA...
GACACTGACACGTGGCACTGACAATGCCACGTGTCACACACAGGGACCTGGCACGTTGCATTTTTAATTTTTCTTTTCAAAAAATTAAAAAAAAATTAAAAAATTAAAAAAATTAAAAAAAAAAAACACATGCTGACATGTGGCAAGTCGTTAACGACATTAGTCAATTCCGTCTGAAAGGGACCTAATTGAAGCACATTTTCAAAAGTTGGGATGCAATTGACACTTTTTTAAAAGCGGGTACCAGATTGACACACCTGTACCAAAGTGGGTACCATCCGAGTAATTAAACCTAAATTATATAATGTGGAATCTAAATTATAAAAGGTTTAATTACTTGGATGGTATCCGCTTTAGTAGAGGTGTGTCAATGTGGTACTAACTTTTAAAAAAGTTTCAATTACATTTCCATTTTTGGAAAAGTGTTTCAATTAGGTTGCTTTCAGATGATGTATGTCAATTAAAAAAAATATGTCTCACATTTGAATATTTCTATTATTTTTTTAATATGTGTCTCTACTTATGTGTTTCTTGATTCAAATTTAGTCTCTACTTATGTATCTCTGATTCAAATTTGTAAAAAAAATTTAATCATTTTTTATAAGATTAAAATTAATTAAGTATAAATATTTTCACAGAAATTAAGTACCAATATTTATATTACAATTTAATGGTAAAATTCATTTTATTAAGTCATTTTTAATAAAAAAATTAATATAATATTTATACAAATAAAAAAATCGGTTTAAAATTAGTGAGAGAGAATATTGTTCTATTTTGAAAAAAAATAATAATTAACAAAACATGAGTTAATATTATACAATAATGTAATATGTTAACAAGTCATTTTTAATAAAAAATATTAGTATAATATTTATGCAAATAATAAATTTGGTTTGAAATCGAAGAGAAACAATATAACATTCATACAAATAAAAAAAATGGTTTAAAATTAGTGAGAGACAATATTGTTTTATTTTGCAAAAAAAAAATAATTAACAAAGGATGAGTTAATAATATACAATAATTTAATATGTTAAAAATTCATTTTTAATAAAAAAATATTAGTATACCATTTATACAAATAATAAATTTGGTTTGAAATTGGAGAGAAACAATATAAATATCAATACTTTATTTTTGTAAAAATATTTATACTTAATTAGTTTTAATCTTATAAAAAATGGAATAAAAAAATATTTTAATTATTAAAAAATATTGGGTCAAAATTGAATCAAAGACACATAAGCAGAGACTAAATTGAATTAACGAGATATATATGCAGACTAAATTGAAATCAAGACAATGACATTTGACAGTGACATTGACATTGACACATGGCATTATCCTTCCCACGTGACACTGACAATGTCACGTGTCACACTAGAGACCTGACATGTGTCGTTAATGACGTTAGTAATTTCTGTCTAAAATGGATCTATTTGAAGCACTTTTTAAAAGTTTGGATGCAATTGACATTTTTTTAAAAGTGGGTACTAGATTAACACACTTCTACCAAAGTGGTATCATCCGAGTAATTAAACAATTATAAAATTATACTCCTGTTATAACTGAATCAGTTCCTAACTCATGATCTCTATTGTTCGCGGTGCTACCATGTTCATCATAATTAGAGATAACAAATAAATCTATTTTTGTAGATATTGTTTGAACTCATTCTCGTTTTGACTAAGAATTTCCGCATTGATTGAATATGGATAAGGGACAACGAACGGTTCTTTTAGTAATTGTGTCTTTGAAGTTTTTATTTGATTATGATAAATTATTTTTTAATCTTGAACTTTAAGAAAATTAATATATTGATGAAAAATAAAGGAATATATTTACTTTTTAAAAGAATATATTCAACTTCTTTACACATTAGGAAGTAGGATGACAACGGTGCGGGGCGGGGACGGGTTTCGCTATCCCATACCCATCCCCGTAGAAAAAATTCATCCCCATCCGCATACCAAAATCCAACGGCTATCAAACTTTTGTCCCATCCTCATCCCCACCAGGTAACGGGTATAATCTCGTACCCATACCCATATCTATTTTCTTACTACTTCAATATTTTTAATTAATTTTTATAAAATAATAAAAAAATACGATAAAGAAAACATAATATTATCAAATATTCAATATTAGGAGGATGATTCTTTCTTCAATATCAAAGTACTTTGAAATAAATTATAATTGTTTACCTTTTAAATTAGAATACCAACAAAAAATTCATAAGAACCAAAATATTTATTAAATTTGCAAACATTAATGAAACCTAGTTGATAAAATTTTAAAGTATTTTAAAAAAATATAAAAGGAAAACAATAATTCAAACTAAAATATGTTTTAAATGTTTGTTTACTTCAATTTTTTATATTCTAATGAATCTCTTTTGTATAACTAATAAAAGTTATAATATATCACTTGATCAAAAGGATGCAAAAGAACAAATAATAAGCATAATAATAAAAATTTAACATAGATATTGTATTTTTTGAACTCTAATATATGTTGGATGGTGATAAAAAATATTCATGACAATTACATTAAGTTTTTATATTGTAGTAAATAAAAGTTATTTATACAATTGTATTGAAAAAATTACAATATGATTGATAATGAGTTAGACAATAAAAATTAGATAAAATATATTGAAATAGTATTCTACATGATGAAAATAAACAATAAATAAAAATATTCAAAAAAATTAACAAATGTTTAGAAACAATTTGAGAGACCATTGAAAGAAATCACACAAAGGAAAATAAATGTATAATTAAGGGTATGCTAGGATGAAAAATACCTTAGAGATCTATGAAAACTTTTCAAATATCACATATATACTCAATGGATGAAAAATAACAAAAATTGTTTTAGCGAAACAAAATAGTTCTTCAAATTAAACAAAAATTAATAATAATAATAATAAGTAAAATATTTTTTTTATATTACCGAGTAAATGAAAGTTTTGTGCTATTAAACACTTAAATTGAGATTATTAAACATTCTCATGAAAGAAAAATATACAATATATAGAAATATTAAAAAATAATAGAAATATTTAAATGTGAGACATAATTTTTTTTTAATTGGCATACATCATTTTAACATAATTACATAAAGGTTATGATAAAATGAAAAATATAATAGAGATGTGAATGAGTTTTATGACAAACTAAATAATTAGAAGAAATAAAAAATATATATATATATATATATATATATATATATATATATATATATATATATATATATATAATGTTACTTAATTAATTGTGAATATTTTAATAACTTAAACGGGACAGGTATTATGGCAAGGATATGTACATCCTCATACTCATCCCATACCCAATTAAAAAATTCGGGGATTTTCCATACCCATACTCAGTCAATGCGGGAGTTTCCCATCATAACAGGAACACGTGGGCAGGTTTATTTGCCATCTATATAATCAAGTATATACTAATGATATAATTATTCAATTAGGGAAGTCAATTCTTAAGATTTAAAGAATAATTATAGGTAGAGAGTTTCCTATTTATTCTTATTATTTGGAACGTGATTCGAGAAAACATCTTTAAATATAGGGATATTTATTTCATTTCTTTGGTAGTTACAATTTTTTTATCGTAGTTACAATTATAGTAAATTGTGTATTAATTTGTACTGTATTATTAACAATAACTAAAAACTCCTCCAATAGTAACGATCAAGATCCACCATTCGGTATGAATATGAGTAATTCCCATTTTTTTGTAATTAGGTATGGAGTTGAGGATGAGTTTGTTCATATTTGTCTCGTCCTTATCCTCTTACTCGCCTTCATCCTCGTCTTTATTTATATATTAAAATGGTCATAATCTATTAGGTAATATTTTATATATATATATATATATATATATATATATATATATATATATATATATATTTATATGTATTTACATATATGTATAATTTTTAATCTTTATTTTTCTTTTAGATTACATTTTTCTCTTTTTTTAATTGTTTGGCTTACCATGAAATCAATTCACATCTTCAAAATATTTTCTTTTTCATCAAAACCTTTGTACACCTATTCCCAAATAATGTATGTAAATTAAATATTTTTAATGTTTCAAATTTAAATATTTCTATTTCATTTGATTTTTTTATTTATTGTTTATTTTTTTACATAGAATGTCTAATTTTTATTTTAAGTGTTCAATAACTTAAATCTTTTATTTACTAGGTATTATAAAAAAAATTATCTTCTTTATTCTCTTATACTTAATTTTTGTTTTATTTAAATAATGTTTTTTTTGTTTTGCTAAAACAATTTTTATTTAAACTATTGGTTGGTTCTCATTTTATTTTTTAAATATCAATTAGAACATTAGATCTTGATTAGTCTCAATTGGGTCCTTTTTTTTATGTGTAACAAATAGGTCATTTCAGCTCCTTTTCGTGAAACAACATTTGAACTTGATGAGTTGTAGTATTGTATGAATTATGTGTCATTTGCTCTAACATTTAAAGAGGCAAGCTTTGAAATAAGAGGTTGTCTTTCCCGTTCTTCATTGTTCGGGTGAAGTATGTCTCACTCTCGATCTTTTTCATCTTGCAGGTGTAATGGTTGGGGATGCAAAATCCTAACGTGTCTTCTCATGGTGGTGAAACGAGGAGATTGAGTGTAAAACTCATTTGCTATTGTGGTGAGAATACAATCTTAAAAATTGTAGAACTTCTATAATGGAAAACAATTTTAAGATTGTCTTAAGTTCAAAGTAAGATCCATGGAAGCAAAATTTACTATTCTCTTTGGTTATTAAAAGTCTGTCAAAAGCACATGTTAGTAACATATGAAGTGAGTTTTTTTTTTTTTTTTTGCTTAAAATAGTAGGTGTGAAGAATTTGTTAGCTACAATTATTTTTTATGATTGAGTGAATAAGAAATTAAAGAAAGGGTTGGTCCAAAGAATAAAGAAATTGATGATGAAAAATGAAAGAATAGAATGGTGAAAACATAAAAATATCAATACTATTACCATTACTACTATTAATACTACTACTACCATTCTAAATAACACTACTAATGTGTAACCACTATTGTTACTACTGCCATAACTATTGTTCATATTACCACGAGTTGAGTGTCACTACTACTACTATTATTATTATTATTATTATTATTATTATTATTATTATTATTATTATTATTATTAATGCCACAATTACCACTACTATCTTTATGGTGTTTAGAATATAATAAATTTAATATAATTTTCGTTTGCTATATGATCGATTAAATATCATAATATGTAGTTATTAAACTAATTCTTATGCTTAATTTTCAACAATTTGCCTTTAGCTTCAGCATTATAATTTTTTTTAGTAGTAATTTAAATTTGGTAAAAAATTGGACGATACAAGCCCCTCCGTATACTTCATCCTTATCTTAAATATAACATCACTAAATTAGTTAATAAAAAAATATTTTATTCAAACTAAAAATATGTTTTTAAATAATTCTAACTTAATATAATAACAATTAAATGCTATAATTTTTAAATACAATAATTTTTTTATTATTTTATGCAAATATGTGTTCGTGTCGGTGCATCATACTTCAAAATAAACCGGTATAATAATTATTTTTTCACAAATTATTTTAACAACTTAGTAATTAATTGCTATATTTAGTGAAAGTAGCTTGAAAGATAATTTTTCTTAATCTTAATAAAGTATCAATTATTTTTTTTTTTTGTGTATATAAAATCTTCTTAAAATTCGATAATAAAAAAAAATATTATAAACTAGTCTGAAAATAGTTTTAAAAACTATTACTGCAACACAAGTTTGTAATGATTTGGGATAAAAGGAAATACTAAATTTATTGATATTTAATTAATTAAGACTTCTCATTTTCTGTTTGCAGCACCCCTTCTGCCTTTAGTGGATTCTTCTTTTATTATGAAAATTTCCACCCTTTTGATATGATAATAGTAATAATAAATTATTATAAAATTCGATCCCGAATAAATAAGGTTAGCAAAATCCGGTTATGCAACCCATTGATGGACCCGTTCCCAGTCCCGGACCCGTTCCCGAAAGAGGTGGGTTAATGCTAAACCCTACATAACCCATTTTGAATTTCTGCTAAAGGTGCGGGGAATGCAATGCTCCAAAGTTGGCACTGTCCCTCTGAATCTGATCTACTATGAATCGTTTGAAGGCAATTGTTGCTAACCTCAGATTCCTCGACTCGCCAGTCACCACGAGACTCATTGCAACTCGGTCTATCCGAATCACTCAGAACCAGGTGACTCATTTCTCTCTTTACACTCCATCTCCCTTTTTTGATCATTCTCACGATTTTCCCTTTCCCAACCTCCATCGGAAGCTCTACTTTTCTTCCAAATCAAATCCCATTACCGAGCTTATTTTGACGAGCCATTGGTCCAAGGAGTTAGAGCACGAGTTAGAAAAATGCTACCCATCCCTGACCCATGAAACTGTTGTTTACATTTTAAAGCGGTTGGAAGCATATCCAGAAAAAGCATGGCGCTTTTTTGATTGGGTTAGTACCAATAAATGGTTTAGAGCAAGTTCTACAGTATATGGCTTAATTCTTAGGATCTTGGCCACTGAGGAGACGATAAAACAATTTTGGATTACTCTATGGACTATGAAGAGAAAAGGGTTTTATTTTTATGAAGAGATGTATTTTTCAAGTTTAGTCGCTTTTAAAAGGAAAAAGATGGACAGGGATTGCTCGTCTCTTACCCACTTCTATAATCGGAGTATACGGGAAGATGCAATGCGTAGAGTTGTTGCCAATGTTGTTGGCATCATTTCAGTGTCTAAATGGGGTGATGGTGTTAATGGTGAACTTGCAAAGGTTAAAATTCAGCTCTCCGATAATTTTGTAATAAGGGTTTTGAGAGAGCTTCGAAACACTCCTTTAAAGGCTTACGAGTTCTTTCGTTGGGTTGGTAGACAATCTGGTTATGTGCATAATACAATGACTTATAATGCACTTGCAAGAGTTCTGGCGAGGACAGATTCAATTGAGAAGTTTTGGAGTGTCATTGAGGAGATGAAGAGTGTGGGTCATGAATTGGATATTGATACTTACTTAAAGATATCAAGGATGCTTCAAAAGAATAGGATGATGGAAGATGCTGTCAAGCTTTATGAGCTAATGATGGATAGTTCATATAAGCCTTCTGTTAAGGATTGCAACTTTCTTTTGAAAAGTATCTCTGAAGGTGATAAGCCAAATTTGGATTTAGTTTTCAGGTTTTCTAAGAAATATGAGTCAACAGAGCATGCTCTCTCCAAGGCAATCTATGATGGGATCCACAGGTCTTTGACAAATTCTGGGAAGCTTGACGAAGCTGAGAATATTGTTAATCGTATGAGAAATGCTGGTCATGAACCTGATAACATCACATATGGCCAAGTGATTGTTGGACTTTGTAAGATGAGGAGGCTTGAAGAAGCATGTAAAGTGCTGGAGGAAATGGAATCTTGTGGTTGCATCCCTGATAATAATACTTGGACCCTATTGGTCCAAGGGCATTGTGCTGCGAATGAAGTAGACAGGGCCTTACTATGTTTACATAAGATGATTGCAAAGGGCTGCAATCTTGATGCTGCTGTTTTAGGTGTTCTGACAGACAGTTTTCTTGGTCAAAAGCGAATAGATGATGCATACAAGTTACTTGTAGAGGTTGCTACTAAACACGGTGCATCTCCGTCACACAGTACATATAAGAAACTGATTGTAAATCTATTGGAAATTGGGAAATTTGACGAGGCTCTTAACCTTCTTTGTTTGACTAGGAAACACAAATACACACCAATTATTGAACCCTTTGTGCAGTATATTTCTAATGTTGGGTCTGTTGAAGATGCTGTAAAATTCCTGAAGAGTAAGGGAAGTCCCCGGTCGTATTTGATCTACCTTCGTGTTTTTAAATCTTTGCTTGGAAAAGGTAGACTTTCTGACGCCAACGATCTATTGAGCAAAATACCCTCCTATATTAGTAAAAGCAAAGAAATCCGTGAACTCTTCAATTCAATGGAGAATTGCAAGGTGCACAGCCTCGGCGATATCAGCCAGTAACGTAAGCATTTAAGGAGGCTTCTACTTGCTATGTTCCTTTCTTTGTTCATTTAACAGAGATGGATATATACATGCTTGACAATTTATAGAATGAAAACCTTTTGAGGTAGAATCACTGTTTTAGCCTCCAAGATTAGTTCATTTTCTTACGTTCAATTGATATTTTTTTACCATGTAATGTTTTAACTCTTTAGTTATATTCAAATGTGTTTCGACTACGGCCTCCGAGTTGACTACAGAATTTGGAAAAAGAATAATGATCTTCTAATGTATATTAAGCTCTTCATTGTTGTAGTTGTTGTTTTGTTTAGAAGATTTCCATTGGCTAATGCTAACTTTAGCTCATTGTTCTTGTTAATGCTAACTTTAGCTCATTGTTTCTGTTTAGAAGATTTCCATTGTTTTTGTTAATTTTAGCTCATTGTTGTATTTAGGGCAATGATTTTTTTCTATCGTTGTACAATACATGTTTTGATGCTCTGGAATTTACTGCTGCAATTAAAAGATAGCTGGTTCCATAGGAGGTCTTGAATCAGTTAATTTAGAGAGGGAGAATAAAAGCTCATTTTGAGAGCAAGGACACTCTGATGAGCTTTGAGCTACAATAGTATTAAAGGAACCTAGTTGGCTGAAGAAATTGTACTCTGGGCTGTAGCTCCGTGATGTCTTTGAATGTTTAATCCAGTTATTAAATGTTTAATCTTTAAATTAATTTTGAAGGTTTTCCCCAATATTAACTATTATTTTTTGATGATGAATAATTCATATCAATATCATGATTAAAAAAATATTAAATTTACAATAATGCTTTAATAAGGTTTTGGATATTAAAAATTTGGGTCCATAATATCATTAATAATGGGTTAGTCTGACACGTTTTGATTAGCTTTATCTTTGGTCCACCAAAAATGGGCCGTGTCAAGTTGACTTGCTATTGAAAAATTATATATTTAAAGTATATTTAATCATATAAATATTTTTTAAGATTTTAATTGGATAAATTAAAATAATTATTATATTTACATATTAAATGTTAAATTATCTTATTATAACTAATAATTGAAATTTAATTTATAAGTGTCAATGATTTAAATTATAATAGTATTACATATTTAAATATATACAAAAATATAATATAGAAAATTTAATTTTCTATATTATATTTTTGATGATGAATAATTCATATAATATCATGATTAAAAAGTATTAAATTTACAATAATGGTTTAGTAAGGTTTTGGGTATTAAAAATTTAGGTTCATCATATTGTTAGTAAAGTTGGAGTGAGAAAATGAGTTAACCTAGTTTGTTTTGACCAGTTTCGCCCTTGGTCCACAAAAAATGTGGATCGGGTCAAGTTGGTCCGCCATTGAAAAACGGGTTAGAGACTACAACCCGTCACAAAGCAACCTAACTTGTTACTTTTTTTTTTTTTTGTAATTTTTATTTATAATATTTCTTTATATATATATTCTTATAAATAAATATTTAGAGTATATTTAATCATATAAATATTTTCTAAGCTTTTAATGGATCAATTAATATATTTAATTGGATAAATTAAAATAATTATTATATTTATATGTTAAATGTTAAATTACTCTATTATAATTAATAATTGGAACTTAATTTGTAAGTGTCAATTATTTAAATTATAATATTATTACATATTTACATATAAAAAAAATTAATATAGAAAATTTAATTTTTTACTTGTTTTTAAATTTAAAAAAATTAAAAAAAAAAAAATAAATAAAAAGGACTAGCAGGCCTGGACGGGTTGATCCACCAGTTTGACGGACTAGACAGGCCAAGTCAAAACTAGCATGACAGGTTGAAAACTCCAACCTGACCCGCTCTTTTATTAATGAGCTGGCGAGCCTAACCTACTTTGACACCCCTATAGTAAAGTTTATTTAAGGTCTTGTAGGTAAGACAATTGATTACCTTTACTACTACATTAACATTTAAATCAATTCAAGTTTATTTTTTTTAAGAAAATACCTTATGTGAAGAATTGAAAAAAAAACTTGAGAATATTTTTTTCAAAAATTAATGGTTAAATATGTTTTTAGTCCTTACACTATTACGCAGATCGGAAATAGTTCTTTCCTACAACTTTGAACTATTTTGATCCTCGTACTTTTAAGAGTGATGATTTTATTACTTGATTTTGGATGATGTTAAACCTTTATTCACCTGACAAACGACGTTCAACTTATACTTATGTATAATGACATGTGATTGTCACATGTTTAATTGTTTTTTTAAGTCAAATTTAAATTTTTTATAAATTCCTTTTTATCCTATCTTTTCTACTTCTTCCCTTGTCTCTTCGTCTTTCTATTCAATTTCTCCATATTTTTATCTCTCATTTTTTTTCCTTAATTCAAATTATCTCATTCACACATTCTTTCTCCTCGTATTCATTTATGTAGTAATACAAAATTTTATCTTTCTTTACGGGCATTTCAAAACTCCATTTCAAGTATATTTTTGAAATTAAAAATAGTAACAAGAGAACAAATAATGTTTTAAAATTAGAATAATTCTTACTATAGTTAATATACTTGCTTTATTTATTTGTACTTATTATGACTTCTAAGTTCTTTTTTCATATAAAGTTTAGGATAGTTGAATTTCCATTTTTTTAAAAACAAAAAGAAATATCCAATTCAAAGAACATATATAAATAGAGTTCTATAGTTAGTAAACCAGATTTTTATACTGACATGACATGAGATAGATACTCACAATTTTTATGAAATGAGTATTATATATCACTAATAATTTTAAATTTATAAAGCAAAAAAGAAAACAAAGGTTTCTCCAAAATTAATTATATATTTAAGTAATTTTTTGTTTAAATTATTTTTTTTATATTAAGATTGTAATTTTTTTATTATACTAAAAATAAATATGTAAATAGTTATTATATTAAACCCACTATAAATGGATCGAGTTTTATAAATAATGTGGCAAAGAGTTTAGTTTGGTGAATTTTAATTTGGAAAATGTTTTTTTTTTCAATTTATAATTTTTAATATATTATGTTCTAAATTGAAATTTAATATATTAAAAAAAACTAAAATCATTAAATTAAATAGTCGCTATTTATTGTAATTTAATCATATGAAATAAATATTTATTATGTATAATATACAGTAAAAATCCCAGTTAATTTTAACGAAGCAATTTGTTTATTTGTATAAATTTTATTTCATGAATCAACTAAAAACATAAAACGACTATTTTATGTTTATTCACTAATTAAACCACCATGGAAACCCATGACTTGGATTCATACCCCCAAAAACAAATTGCCCGTGGACAGTGCTTATTCCTTAAACCCTCTCTAACTCTAACCATCAGAGCCACACTACCCATTTCGGCGTTACGATGAACCGCGTGAAAGCAGTTGCCGCTTCTCTCAGGGTGCTCCAGTCTTCACTCGCTACCCGAGTTCTGGTGACTCGAAATCAGGTGACTCACTTCTCTCTCCATAATCCATTGCCCCATTTGGATTCGTCTCGTAATTTACAATTTCCCATAAGTCACAGCAAACTCTATTTTTCTACCAAGCCGAGCTCTATTGTGGACCTTGTTTTGACCAACGATTGGTCCAAAGCGTTAGAACTCAATTTAGAAAATAGTTGCCCGTCAATGACCCATGAAACCGTTATTTACGTCATAAAGCGGTTGGATAAAAATCCAGAAAAAGCTTCGTGCTTTTTCAATTGGGTCATTAAGAAAGACTGGTTTAGGTCAAGCCCTTCAGTGTTCAGCTTAATTGTTAGGATCTTGGCCACCAAGGATACTATGAAACTATTTTGGATTACTTTAAGGATGATGAAGGAACATGGATTTTATCTCAACGAAGAAACATATGTCACAATTTATGTTCGCTTTAAAAAGGAAAAGATGAACAGTGACGCCGTTGCTTTGACCCACTTTTATAATCGGATGCTAGAGGAGAATGCAATGCAAAGTGTTGTCACCAAGGTGGTCGGTATCATTTCAGTGTCTGAATGGGGTGAGGAGGTTATGGGTGAACTTGCAAAGCTTAAAATTCAGCTGTCGGATAATTTTGTAATAAGGGTTTTGAAAGAGCTTCGAAATACTCCTCTAAAGTCTTACAAGTTCTTTCATTGGGTTGGGACACAACCTGGTTATGAGCGTAATACTGTGACTTACAATGCAGTTGCAAGTGTTCTCGCGAGGAATGACTCAATTCAGGAGTTTTGGAGTGTCATTGAAGAGATGAAGAGTGTGGGTTATGCATTGGATATTGATACTTACATAAAGATATCGAGGCAGCTTCAAAAGAATAGGATGATGGAGGATGCTGTCAAGCTTTATGAGCATATGATGGATGGTTCATATAAGCCATTGGTTCAAGATTGCAGTCTCCTTTTGAAGAGCATATCTGCAAGTGATAAGCCAAATTTGGATTTAGTTTTCAGGGTTGTTAGGAAATATGAGTCGACAGGGCACACTCTCTCCAAGGCTATTTATGATGGAATCCACAGGTCTTTGACAGGTGCTGGGAAATTTGATGAAGCTGAAAATATTGTTAGGACTATGAGAAATGCTGGTCATGAGCCTGACAACATCACCTACAGTCAAGTGGTTTTTGGACTTTGCAAGATGAGGAGGTTTGAAGAAGCATTTAAAGTGCTGGAGGAGATGGAATCTTGTGGATGCATCCCTGATATTAAGACTTGGACCATTTTGATCCAAGGGCATTGTGATGCCAAGGAAATAGACAATGCTTTACTTTGTTTTTATAAGATGATTGAAAAAGGCTGCAATCCGGATGCTGATTTATTGGATGTTCTGGTTGACGGTTTTCTTAGTCAAAACAGAATAGAAGGTGCGTACGAGTTGCTTATAGTGATTAGTAGGAAGTGTCGTATATCTCCATGGCAAGCTACATATAAAAAACTGATTGAAAAGCTATTGGGAGTCATGAAGTTTGAGGAAGCACTTCAACTTCTTCGTTTGATGAAGACCCACAACTACCCTCCATATCATCTACCCTTTGTGCCTTATATTTCAAAGTTTGGGTCTGTGGAGGATGCTGAGGCATTCCTGAAGGCATTGAGTGTAAAAAGTTACCCATCGCATGCTGTTTACGTTCAGGTTTTTGAATCCTTATTCGAAGAGGGTAGACTCTCTGAGGCCAGGGATCTATTGTACAAGACTCCTCACCATATCCGTACACACAGTAAAATCTCTAAACTTTTTGGTTCATCTGAAAGGGACACTCAGACTCAGCTGCTGCCTGATCCCTAGAACTTCTCTCTCAGTAGGTATCTCGTCTTTCTTCAAAATTCAAATGATTGATACTATCAAGTTTGATCATTAGCTTGCAACACCACTGGACACAGGAAGTGATGTGAGGCTAAGCTTCATTTTTAAATTATAACAAATTTTCATCTTTGACCCGTAAAGTTATAAAATCAATGGCTATTTTTCAGAAGATTCTGCATTGTAGCTTTTAGTGTGTTTTTTTTTTTTCTAACGGAGATGGATGTACATGCTTGGCAATTCATAAGTTCCCTTTTCCCTATCACCTCTTAGGACAATCATTAGCCTCGAATCAAGGTAATTTTACTCTTACCAATTTGGTGTTTTTGTCAGAGAGTTGTGCCACTGAGAGGGTTATTTATAGATTGAATTAAGGTACAAGTCAAATGCTGATAGATGAGTGAAATTATAGTGCTCTTCGGATCTTAGAAAGGATGATAATATTTGCAGTCTCTCATTGGATTGAATAGGATGAACTATTTGACATGCTACTAGTCAAATTTAGAGATTCTCTCACATAATATATTAGTGCTTTGGGTTGGATTCTTCTATTTTTCTTAAGTCTTAACAAATGTTTATGACAGTTTGGCCACAACCAACTTTAGGAATGCTATTGCTACATATTTTTTCTTACTTTCAATATAGGAAATGATCTTCTTGTATTTTTCCATCTATTGTTTCTTTCATAGATGAAAGATTTGCCCCCTCTTAAAAGATGAGAGTTTATATAATACACAGTTATTGTTAAGCACCCTTTGAACCTCTTTTTATCAATTACTGAAACATTAATTCTAATCAAATAATTTTCAGTGTTGATAATTTAACCATTGGTGCATTCTTATTTGAATATTGCTTATTTTATGAATTCGAAGTGATATTTGAACTTGAAAAGTTTCTTTATGATCCTTGATGAAATTTCCATGGATTTAAGTAAAATATTATTATTTTAAGAAGAATATCATTTTGGTCCTTTTAAAATTATGAGTTCATTTTTTTTTTTACAAAACTAAATCGTGTTAAATTTAGTTTTGGTAAATGACTGTTATATCATGTTGCACTCCTTAAACAAGGATCTATGTGACAAACATAGTTATATGTAAACTATGAGTGATTTACTTTTAATTTTCTATAAGTAGTTAATTTTCAGTCTCTCAAAATTGAAAGGAAAAACATTAATAAAATTTGTTTTCAATTACCAAATACTGAAAACAGGACTTTTTCTTCATAAAAACAATATGATGTCTAAAATTACGTTCGAACTTGCTACTCTCCGTCCCACTATGAAAAGAAGCAAGATGCTTAAATTAGGTTTTATACTCAATCTTATTTATAAAGCAATGTTAAAAAAATCAATAAATATTATGTCTCAATATATTTCATACACCCATAAATGATATAAACTAGTAAAATAATAAGTAATTTAATATACATTTTAGTTTTATTGTCATGTAAGCAATTATTATTTTAACGAGTTGTTAGTCCACTACGAGAATCCACTACGAAAATAAAGATCATTTTAAACATTTGGTAAAAATGTGGATCATCTGCAACAAACACTACGAGATGATGAAAAAGGTATTTAAACCTAAAATAAAGTAGTTGAAGGATAAAAACTATAGAGGAATCAAACACATTTCATTTTAAATATTTGATTTTGTTTTTTAGATTTGTCACTAATTTAAGTTATCAACAACTTACTTTTATAAATACAACAAATGAAAATAAAAATAGAAACCTAAAAACGAATTAATGATATTAAAGAGGACAAAAATCATACTTAGCTCATTTTTGTTATAAATTTAGGACTCGAAGAATTCATTATCATACTCGATAAAATCGCACGAACTAACGTTAATTCGAGACGGAAATAAACTGTTGTTCACAGAAATTAGGATAATAAGACGAAACGCACTCTCAGTAACCAGAGAAAAAAAAAAAAAGAAAAAAAAAAGAAAGAAAGGAAAAAAAAAACACAAAAAAAAATTAAAAAAAAAAAAAAAAAAAAAAAAAACATGATTTTTAAATTTAAAAAAAAAAATCCAAATTAA
>Ga0214544_1009332_pt1 | contig 15468 bp, 15 predicted proteins | sample CNSS3metaG_FD_160074 | JGI IMG/M metagenome (GOLD analysis project Ga0214544, IMG submission 160074) | Root nodule microbial communities from cowpea collected in UCLA plant growth center, Los Angeles, California, USA - CNSS3 | ecosystem: Host-associated > Plants > Roots > Nodule | place: USA...
CCAAGCATATGTGACCAAATGCTTTCAACGTGGAAAAGAAATTTATTTTGTCCCTTATGTTGCTAGGTAAGTCATTTTTGTTAACTTATGAATATAATCAGTCATTTTAATGCATAACAATGAATTTATTTTCTTATCAGGCGTCATTGGCAGTTACTTGTGGTTTCCCTAAGGGAGAACCTTGCTGTGTGGTTTTGCTCTTTGCATCGCCCTCCCCCCAACCATCTTAGACAAGTGATAGATTGGTAAGAACCTCAATATCAATCTTATGAATATGACATGTTATATAAAAATATCCTAACTTATTCCCTATATCATAGTTCAATTGCTGCACATAACATGTTATTAGGGAGATCAACGGCTAAGGCAAAAGGTCTTGTATGGGTTCTCTCCAGGTTTGATATTTCTATCCATATCTTTATAATTGTTTGTTTGATTTTCTACCTTAATTAATTGTAACGTTGTTCATATAATGTAGTGTAATAGACAAATCGGTTCATATGAGTGCGATTACTATATAATGCAATGGATGACAACCACTGTGCGTGCTCGTATTACAACAAATTGGGAAACGGTAATATATATTTGAATTAAAACAAATACTTTGCAATATTTCCTTTTTATATACTAACTTAACTTAATATATTATTTTGTAGACATTCAAGAGTCCTGCAGCAATTCCCGCAAAGTCCATCAAGTTTGGTAGGATAGCATGTGCCAAATATATAATTGAAATGTACAATACTATTGATTAGGACATCTATCTTGATTGTAAATGATTTGTAATTGTCTTTTAAATGAATTTGAATTGTGGATGCATTATAAAATATCTTGTTCTGCTCTATTCTGGTCTGTGCTGGGTGTTGAATAAAATTTGCAGGTTTAAATATGGGAATAACACCAAAACAGAAATCGCATTTAAAAAAAACAACATATTAGGCCTCGGTTCATACCAAAACCGAGGCAAAAAGGTGACATATGGCCTCGGGTACTACTCCAACCGAGGCAAAACGTGAACAAATTTTTAAAAAATGTAAAAACGTGAGCACATATGGCTTCGGTTAGGCCACAAAACCGAGGCAGAAGAGGGGCTCTATGGCTTCGGGTACGTGGGAACCGAGGCAGAAGAGGGGCTCTATGGCCTCGGGTTGCAACCGAGGCCAAAGGCTATCCTCCTTTGGCCTCGCCCTAATATGCCTCGGTTCGGGAACCGATGCAGAATATGAAAAATATCTGCTGCCAAAAGGCCTTCCTGCACTGGTGAAGTTAAGGGTGTTCGACCTAGGCCGCTTACTTGTGGTAAGGGTGGAGAACTTAAACGAATTAACCATCAAGTTAAGGGTGTTCGACCCAAGCCGCTTACTTGTGGTAAGGGTGGGGAACTTAAACGAATTAACCATCAAGTTAAGGGTGTTCGACCCAGGCCGCTTACTTGTGGTAAGGGTGGGGAAATTAAACGAATTAACCATTAAGTTAGGGGTGTTCAACCTAGGCCGCTTACTTGTGGTAAGGGTGGGGAACTTAAACGAATTAACCAACAAGTTAAGGGTGTTCGACCCAAGCCGCTTACATGTGGTAAGGGTGGGGAACTTAAATGAATATGAGAAGTGAAGTAAAGAATGGTCGTAAAGTTGGGAACCCTTTGTATTATTCATTGGATCTGGGGTGCCTCGTTAAAACCTCCCTGGCCAAAACCCTCCTTAGGGAAAAAATACCAGGTGAGGAAAAAGAGTACACCCAGGGTTACAAGTGTTTCGATGTGATACAATACATGTTTTTAACTAAAGTAGAACTTGAGATGGGACACATTCCATGTATTGGGTATTTCTTCCCCAGATAAATGCTCCAGGCGATATGCTCCTCCTCCAGCGTCTTCACGTATTCGGTATGGGCCGTCCCAATTGGCGGAGAACTTGCCATCCTTCTTTCTTGCATTGTTGGCCATTCTCCACACCAAGTCTCCTCTTATGAACGATCTTGGGCATAGGTTTGCGTTATACTTTCTAGCAGCTCTTTGTTTGGCGGCTAAGTTGCGTATCTGAGCTTTTTCTCTGAGCTCGGGTAGGAGGTCGAGGTGAGTGGCCATATTTTGATGGTTGTGGGTTGGGTCATATAGTTCTCGGCGCAGGGATGGTTCGCCAATTTCGACAGGTATCATGGCGTCTACACTGTAAACTAGGCTGAATGGGAACTCATTTGTTGCTGATTGAGGATCCACCTGTAAGCCCATAGCACTTCTACCAGTTCTTCGGGCCATCGGCCTTTGGCGCTATCTAACTGTTTGTGTAGTTCCACTAGGATAACTTTGTTGGCCACCTTTGCTGTCAATTGGTTTGTGTAGTTCCACTTGGTGAAATAATCAACGGCTACTATTAGGAATTTTACTTGGCCCTTGCCAGGTGAGAAGGGACCGAGGATATCCATTCCCCATTTAGCGAAGGGCCACGGGGATAGTATGGAATGGAGTTGTTCTTGTTTTTGGTGGATGAGGATGCCATGTTTTTGACATGGTTTGCATTTTTTGACGTAGTCTTGGCAGTCCGCTTCTATAGTTGGCCAGAAGTAACCGGCGCGAAGGATTCTAGTGGCCATAGTGCGTGCGCCGGAATGGTAGCCGCAAATGCCTTCATGCAACTCCTTAATGATATATTGCGCTTGTTCTACAGCGACACATTTGAGAAGCGGTTGGCCATATTTGCGTTTGTAAAGGTCATCACCTATCATGGTATATCTGGCGGCCTTAGCCAGCCAAGTTTTGTCAGCATCTAGTGGGGGGTTGCCGGTTTGAAGATACTGGATATAAGGGGTGGTCCAGTAGTGGGGGGTTGCCGGTTTAAATGATAACCCTCACGAATATGCCAGAGACAACCCAAGTACACGACCTGGGCCGCCATGATCTCGAACTTAACTGAACAAAGGTCAAAGTAACAACAAAATGGCCAACACGGATAGTACCCGACCAAGGACGACATTTGACAAGCCAAGAAGTAAACGGATCTGACCGCTCTCGAAAACTTAGTAAAATGGAAGCCCCCGCGTTCGATGGGCCTTAAGGGCCTGGGTTAGGGCCCAGGCCCACTCATAGCCCAGGCTAGGGCCCAAGCCAAGGCCCGGCCCATTGGATAACCAGACATCATTAATGCTCTATAAATACGCATGGACCCCATGAATTAAAGGTACGCATTCATTAATCACTAGTTTGACTCTCTGAGAGATTTGACTAACTTGAGCTTCGAAGACTCTTCTGCAGGTAACCCCTTCTAGGTTCAAGCTGACATGTATCAACCGAGAAGAGACCAATTGAAGAGATAGCGGACTACATGGTAAGGTGACACTCGTGCCTAACTCATCTTATTTGTTCTCTGCAAGAACAGGGTCCTTGATTTGGAATTCGTCATTTAGGTGGCCCACAGTAAGCTTGGAGTCGGTTTTGCATGTTAAAGTTTTGACGCCAACTTCGCGGGCAAGGGAAAAGCCTGAGAGGATGGCTTCGTACTCGGCTTGGTTGTTGGATGTTTTGAAGGCGAAATGGAGGGATTTCTCGATGAAGATATCGTTGGGGCCTTCTAGCACGATACCAGCGCCAGCACCTTTCGGATTTGAAGAACCATCTACATGAAGCGTCCATTGGTCCTCTGTGGGTGTCTGTTGGAGGTCATTAACGAACTCTAAGAGGCATTGGGCTTTAATGGGGCCATGAGGTTCATAACGAATGTTAAATTCGGACAATTCAACGGCCCAGGATGACATCTGTCCTGCTAGGTCTGGTTTTTGCAGTATCTTCTAGATTGGGTAATCGGTTTTGATGATGATGTTGTGGTTTTGGAAGTATGGGCGCAGGCGGCGAGCTGCGTGTACCAAGGACAGGGCCAACTTTTCCACCATTTGATATCTGGTTTCAGGATCTTGCAGCGTTCTGCTGACAAAGTAAACAAGATGTTGCGTGCCGCCTACATCTTGGACAAGCGCAGCACTGACGGTGTGGTCGGTGGCTGTGATATAAACCAGCAGGGGTTAATGAGTATCCAACTTGTGAAGGATAGGTGGTGAGGTAAGGGTGGTTTTCAGTTTTTGGAAAATTTGTTCACAATCGTCAGTTCACGTGAACCTGGCGGATTTTTTGAGGAGTTGGATTGTGGGTTGGGTTTGTTCGGCTAGTTTGGGCAGTAAGCGAGAAATGGCTGTAAGGCGGCCTATGAGGCATTGGACTTCTTTGATGTTGGTGGGACTACGCATTTCGATAATCACTTTGCACATTTCAGGATTGACCTCTATGCCGCGTTGGGTTAGCATGAAGCCGAGGAACTTACCGCGGTCGACGCCGAATACACACTTGTCGGGGTTGAGGAGAAGGTTATATTGGCGTAATGCGGAGAAGACTGCTGAGAGGTCCTATGCGTGTTGGTGATGGCTTGGAGATTTGACAACCATGTCATCGACGTATACTTCGACGCATTGTCCTATCAGATGGCTGAAAACTTTGTCCATGAACCGTTGGTAGGTTGTTCCGGCGTTTTTGAGACCAAAAGGCATAACTCTGTAATAATAATTGGCGTCGTCTATGATGAAGGCAGTCTTGTTCATGTCGGATGCGGCCATGGGGATCTGATTGTAACCAGAATATGCATCCAAGAAACTGAGTATGTTATTTCTCGCCGCGCCGTCAACAAGTCAGTCAATGTTAGGTAAGGGGTAGGCATCTCGAGGACAGGCTTTGTTTAGATCTGTGTAATCTACACATATTCGCCACTTGCTGTTGGCTTTCTTCACCACGACTACGTTAGAAAGCCAAGTGGTGTATTGAGCTTCTTCAATGAATCCTACGCTCAGTAACTTATCGGCCTCGGCCTTAGCCGCTAGGCGTCGTTCCTCGTCGAGTTTGCGTTTTTTCTGAGAGATATAGCGGGCTTCTTTGTAGATGGATAACATGTGGGATGCTACCAGAAGGTCTACTCCAGGTAAGTCAGCAGCTGACCAAACGAAAAGGTCTATGTTGCTGACTAGAACAGGTGTGATGATGGCACGTTCATCAGAGTTTAATTCGGTGCCTAGGTTGATGGAGTGGCCATCTCGGCCCACTCTGGGGTCTAGATCTTCGCTTGATAGAGCGATCCCGAAGCCAGGTGGTCGCTCGATGTGGTTGGTTTGCTGGATTGGGAGTTGTGGCCGTAGGCTTGCCGTGTAGCCGTAGGCTGGCCATGTAGCATTCGCGTGCCAGGAGTTGGTCGCAGTGAACGGTAAGGATGTCGCCAGAAGGGGAAGGGAATTTCATGGCCAGGTGAGGGGTGGAGACGACGGCGTCGAGGGACGGCCAAGGAGAACATTATAGGATGTGGGCGCGTCAACGATAAGGAAGCGGATGAGAATGGTTTTAGTTTGGGCTCCATCATGAAACACGGTGTGAAGGTCAATGTAGTCGCGAGTGAAAACTTGTTCTCCAGAAAAGCCATAGATTGGTTCATCATACGGGACCATGGCAGTGTCTGGGAGTAGTAGTTTTTGATATGTTGCCCAGTAGAGGATGTCAACGGAGCTGCCCTGGTCAACAAGGACTTTCTTGACTGTGTAGTTTTCGATTTCAATAGTGATGACCATGATGTCGTCTTGTTGGTGGTCGAGGCCGTGAAAGTCGTCGTCCGTGAAGGTGATGGGAGGCATGCGGCCTCTGTGATGGGAATGGGTAATATGGTTGATGGATTGGATATGGCGGAGGTGTTTCTTTCTGGCAGAAGAGGTGGAGCCTCCACTAGCGAAACCACCAGAGATGGTGTTGATAGTGCCACGTAGGGGAGGATCGACAGGGGTAATATCGGTGCGAGCCGGTTGAGGATCCTGGTTAGTGGGTTGGGTAGGGCGTCTGTCGTGGCGAGAGTCGTGGGGAGAACGTCTGTGGTCAGATCGAGGAGGGTGACCAGCACGAACCAGTTCTTCAATTTTATCCTGGAGTGCTTTGCAGCCCTCTGTAGCATGGCCATGGTTGCGGTGGTAGCGACAATATTTGGTCATATCAGCATTGGGGGGAGTGGTCGTCTTGCATGGTGGCGGTATGAGGTCAGCTTGTAAGGCCTCATCAAGGAGGCGGGATCTGGGGACATTAAGGGGAGCGTATCTAGTAAAAAGCGGGGTTGGCGGGGCTCTCTTTGTCGGGTATCAAGGCAAGGGGTGGTGGGATGGGGTTGGCGGTGGTGGCTGCATAGTCATTGCAGAATTTGGTGTGGAGGGTCTGCATTTCATCCATGCGAACATAGTCGGCAACACGCAATTTGAGCTCGTGCATAGAGGCAGGTGCGTGGAGGTAGACATTGTTGACGAAGGGGCCAGGTTCGAGGGTAAGGGCCATACATTGGAGGATCATTTCCTGGTTAAGGTGTGGGGTACGAAGGGTTGCCTTACTGAAACAATTGATAAATGCCCTAAGCGGCTCACCTTGTTCTTGCCTGATGCCCAAGAGGGAGATTGTAGTAGTTTGATGTGGGTGGCTGCCAGCGAAATGGGTTGAAAATATGTGCGAGAGGGCGTCGAAGCTGTCGATTGAATAAGGTGGGAGGGTTGTAAACCATTCGAGAGCAGGGCCTTTGAGGGTGGTGGGAAAGGCTTGGCAGAAGACTGTGTCTTGGGAGGTGTACAGGGCAACATGGGTGATGTAGACTTTAAGATGTTTGTCGGGGTCGGTTTCACCAGTGTAGCGGTCCAGTGTGAAGGGTTCCCATTGGGCGGGAAGAAGGGTGTATGCGATGAAGCCGGTGAAGGGGTGGCGACGTTTGGGTTGGTGTGGTGGTAGTGGATGGGGGGATGGGATGGTGGACAAGAGTTGGAAAGGTGGAGGTGAAGTTGTAAGGGGGGATGTGGGTCGTAGGGAGGTAGTGTGGGTTGTAAGGGGCATGGGTAGTGTTTAGGGTGGTGGGTATATTGTAGGGGACCTGGGTGGTGGGGAGGGTAGCAGCAGGGGTAGGGGCCGTGGTGTGCCCTGGTAGGGTGGATGGGAAGTGAATGGGATGGGTTGAGGGAATGGGTGTTTGTTAGGTGGTGGTGAAGGTGTGAGGGGTGGGGTTGTATTCGCTTTCTTCTTCTATGGGCTGGAAGGCCGAGGACCTTGCAGCTTCAGATGCCTCCTTGGCCTTTCCCTTCTGAGTGGGATTGGCCTCGATCTTTCGCCTAAGGCGAGAGTTTTCTTGTTGCAGTGCCTCCATCTCATCAGTGTTGCGCTTCTTTAGATCAGCCAGCTCCTGTTGCATTTTGGCTTGACCATCAAGGATGGCGGCCAGATCTGGGGTGATGTTAGCGGGTCCTGAGGGGCCAACGTCAGCTTGCTTGTTAACTCCAGCTCTACTACGGGTTGAAACCATCTTCGGAGAAAAACGGGTAGTAAGGTGTTGTATCTTACCCCACGGTAGGCGCCAATTGTTCCTACAGAGAACAAATAAGATCAGTTAGGCACAAGCATCACCTTACCCATATCCGCTATCTCCTCGGTTGGCTTCTCCCCTTCTTGCATATATCGGCTTGGACCCAGGAGGGGTTACCTGCAGAAGGGACTCTAAAGCTTAAGTCAGCCAAAGCTCTCAAAGTCAAATCAGGTGATTAATGGAGTAATGAATGCGTACCTTTAATTCGTGGGGTCCATGTGTATTTATAGATTATTAATTATGTTTGCCCATTGCGTGGCCTAGGCCCTTAGTCTCGACTATTGGGGGCTTTGGTTTCATTGAGTTTCTTAAGGTTGTCAGCATAAACCAACTACTCCCTTTGGCGGTTTGTGTTGTTCATATGCTGTCCTAGGCGGGCTATTCCTCTTAGCGTCTTATGTTACCGATTCAGGCCGGTTAGGCGTAGGTCAGCCCAGACCGGTTACTTGAATGATTTTGCGTGTAGGTTATTATTATTTGGTTAAATTGGCTCGGTGTGGTACACCAGTCCCCCAGCCTTTGCCGATATAGGTATGTCGGTCAAGGGTGATATGTGTTGATATGCCAGTGGGACCGGCTAGGTGTGGTACACATGTATTACATGAAAAATCATTGGATTGAAGAAATTTTTGACTCTTAAGTGGGTGTTAACAAGAGTTTTCAACTATTTTTTCGCATCATGATAGATCTAGGATGACCCAATTGATCATGCCAAACAAGGAATTCCTTTTTGATTCGTAAACTTCTGGTTTACAATGATATGCATTTCAATTGTACTAATACATGTGTAGTACAACCCATAAGAGAAGATCGGTAATTTCTCCAATATACATTTTTTTTATTCAACCCAAGTCCATTGATATAAAGATATTTCATATCTCCTTCATTGTTTGTCTCAATATGATATCTATTTAGACAAATATCTTTAGAACTTAATAAGTTTCTATTAGACTTCTTTGTAGTAGCTCTTCTAGAGCCTTTAAAACATTATTTGTGATATAAAAATAATGCTAATATTGACTTCTCAAATAACCAAACATGAGAAAAATAAATTAATAATCTTGAGAATTTAATTCTTGCACTATCAGCAAAATACAATATATTTATTCTATCCAATATTACTGCATATCAAAATGATCATATATATATATATATATATATATATATATATATATATATATATATATCTAAATTAAATTTCAAATTTTAATGAACTTAATAACCTCAATTTGTTGCAGGTACCATCCAAAATTAATCAACTTGGCAAGTCATATATTATCAAATAATATCAAATAAAACTAAAAGTATAAAATATCATATCCAAAATCTTTGAACATTATATATGTATAGTATAATAAAATTAGAACCACAAATCCATATCAAAACTCTTCACATTCTTACAAAGAAAAATGTATTTTATTTTAATATATCATTTCATGCAATCTTAATTTACTCATTATATTTTAATATTAATCAAGTTCAAATTTATTACCTTCCAAAACCTAAATTTTCTGCACCAAAAAATGCATGGTCCTATTTATTTACTTTTATTTAAAAGTTACTTCATTGCCCCTTGTTACATCAATTTTTTGTACAAACTCAATTACATCCTCTAATTCAATTTCAATCAATTAATGCATCATAAATATTTTTTTTCATGTAATGTGTGCACGTAAATGCACAAATGATGACTTTTTGTATTCAACATTTAAAAATATGCAATTAATAAAATTCAAGATTTCTATTTCTATCATGGGACATTATATATATATATATATATATATATATATATATATATATATATATAAGAAATACTTTTCCATTATCATGCATATTCCCTACATAATACCAATTCAAGTTTAATAATGTTATTCATGTGTCATCCAATATTAGAAATTATCAATATTATACATTCACACTTTTATAACAATTTATATATAATAATAAATGTTCATTATACACTCATTTCATATATACATTTCATAATATAAAAGAAAATATTGATTTTTACTTATAGATAACCAACATCAAACATGCATATTTTATATAGTAATAATGCCATAGGGAATTCACCTTCAATTAAATTATAATAAAAATAATTTAATATATAAAACTATATTTTGTACTGTCACATAAAAATTTCTTCTGCAATTTTATAAAATAAAGTTCTTAATACTTTCATTTAGTTTAGTTAAGAAAAACAACAATATCAAGATGAGCGACATCCATATTTTTATAAACACAAAGTGTTTCTATGTTCTTATCCCTGCTTTTCAGGATGCTTTTATATAAGACAAGTATGACCCAAATGGTCTTTACCACCGTAGTGATAAATTATATTTTCATATTATTTGTCATTGTTTTCTTCTTCTTCTTTTCCCATTTTCATACTATTGTTCCACTTCTGATGACAAAATTTCTCTTTGAAATTTCCTTTATGATCACAAAAATATGGATCAGATGTTGCTGCATTCACTTCTGGGAATGAAGCATAACCAATTTAGTCTTATGGATGTTGTTCCATTCACTTCTGCGAATGAAGCATAACCAATTTGATCTCATCATTTTTCATCAAAAACTCAGTGTTTTGTTTAGCCATAAGAAGGCATAAATAATTTGAGAATATTTGTGAAATAATTTTTTCACGATATTGTTGTTATAAGAGCAAATTATTGCTCATATACTTTATTTCTTTCTTCCCTTTTTTTAGAGCATCATAAAGACTCATCGTATCTACATATATTTGAGTCTCTAATACTCAACAATATGAGTAATTTTTTCTTATAATATCAAAAGTCATAAATTCAAATTTTGTAGGATTTGACTTTTTTATTAAACTAGCTCAAAAAATATTGATAATAATCAAATTTTATTTATGAAACTATAAAATTAATATAGACAATAATTAAAATAATCAACATCACAATAAAAATAATAATAATAAGACAGGTGAAACTTGATAAAGTCAAATAATTTTTTATCACAAAAAATAAGAATATAAGACAAAATTGTCGATAAGGAAAACGTTAGAAAGAGTCTGGATTGAGGTACGTAGAGCATTGTCCTTAAAGAGAAAACATCTCCACTAACTCAGTTGGATAGCCTTCGTGCTGATAACGTGTTCTAAAATAAAGGAGAGAAAGAGAATAGAAAGTAGAAACTGTTTTTCTGTGTATCATTATCAATAGGAGAAGTCCCTATTTTATAGATACAAAAGACAACCCAAGGGATACAACTCAATGGTTACAATACTAATGATAACATCAATAGCAATCAATCATAGGTAACTGCTAGCAACTCAATGGACATCTATACATTTCATAACATTTTTAATATTGTAACCGGTTATTCAAGTGTTTCATAATTTAAGTCTTTCATAATTTAAGCATTTTATTTATTTATATTATAAACTTCATTTATTTATTTTTATTATTATTATTTATATTTATTTATTATTGCATTAAATGTAGTGTAATTATTGTTTCTGAATTTCTAAACCACTGTATTCATATTTTTAAACAAATATTAACATAATTGAAATACTAATAAATGACGCACACATATTTATTCAATTTATTTGATGAATTAGTTGGATTCTCTCCTTAAGTCTTTTGGATTTTGGATTTTAGATTTAGGATTTAGGATTTAGGATTTAGGGAGTAACTATGTGGTTACTTCAGAATTTCAAATGTCATTATTTGTTTATATGTACTATTTATTTATTGATTCATTCATTTATAGGTTATTTATAGTTATATTTATATTTATTTATAATCATTGTTTCAAATTTATGAACATCTCCACTCCCTTATTCAATCACATATGGAAGATTGTATGTTTATTTTAAATTTTAAATTTTAAATAAATAAGATAATTTAAACAATAATAAATCACACACATATTAATTAAATGTAATGTTACCTGCAACATATAAATTTCTAAACTTACAAATCATAATAGTCGTCATTTGTGGATTTCAATATTAATATCAAAATTATATTTAAAATCAAAATCAAAATCATATACAAAATCATAATTATATTGAATTAAAATATTTAAATATTTACAACTTTCACACGTACATATTCATATATACGTTATAATGCATTGTAAAATATTTTTTGAAACTAAAATTTAAAATTAGTTTATTGAAAACTGAGATATTCTCTGCTTTTTAATTCAGAGAGCGAGAAATATCTTTTAATATATAAAATAATAATGTTTGGATTTAAAATTTGAAATCGTAAAAGACGTTAAATTAAATTAAATTTAACATTTAAATTATAAAACACTTACAAAAATTTTAAAGTCTTTTTAATAAATATTCTTAATGTTTCTCATAAAAAAATATAAGAATTCAGAAGTTCAAAAGATTTGATCATTTATAACGATATAACAATTATTATAAAATATAATAATATTTAATAAAAATGTAATTATAAAATAACACAATAATAATAATTAATATATAATGTAAAAGAAATTACAATTTTTCTTTTTTACTTTTAAAGATATTAAATACTTATCATTTCAATTTCAATCTTGTGAAATTTGAAATATATATATATATATATATATATATATATATATATATATATATATATATATATATATTAAGTTTGAATTTTAAAATTTGAAATTTTAAAAAGGTATAAAAATAACACTTAAGTTTGAATTTGAAATTCAAAATACAAAGAAAATTATAAAAAAGTGAAGACTTTTTAATGGACCATTTTAATGCCTCTAAACAACTTTCAGATATTTTTAATGTAGGTGTTAAATTCATATTTAAAATATGAACAAAATCTGGAGATGAAAAATTAAAAATGTTTAATGAAAATACATGAATAATTATAATTCAAGATAATAAAAATTGAATATATGATATAAAATAATAAATAAATAATATAATATTTAGAAACAAAATCTTAAAAATAAAGATGTCAAAATATTTGATGGTTCTTAATAATATAACATGTTATAATTCATATTCAATAATAATATAAGAACATATATTAGTAATAATAGTAATACTAATTAAAATATTGTGTAAAATAATGAATAAATAATCGAATAATGACACTGACACAAGACTGTTACTAAACTAAAAATAAATTGTATGTAATGTAACTGGCTGGTATTTTCGACCAAAGTCAATTATTAAATTATTTATACTATTTATTATTTATAATTTGTTATTTTAAAGCAAAATTTTTAAATACAGAATTTGAAATAGGAATTTGTGCTAAAACATGACAACTCTACCACTAGACCAATCTACACTTTATAATTTATTGTTTAATTTATCATTTGTAGTTTTTTAATTTTTTACTATTTACATTTTTTTTTCACTGTCTAACATTCGTATTTTCAGAGATTAATACTATTAATATTAAATTTGAATGTTGATTAACTTCTCTTGCAAATTTTAATAATAATATTAATATTAAAATTTTACTGTTATAAATTAATTTTTAAAATAAAAATGAATTAATATTAAAATTTTTAAAATATTAATAATATGTGGTTCAATATTCACACTTGAAACAAGTTTATGTAAATATCACGTAAAAGATATAAATTCTAATAACAATTTTTAAAATATTATTTGTACTTATTTATATTAATATTAATATTCAAATTGGATTAGACGAAAACTTTATTTCAAATTTGAAAAACTTGTCTCATACTTAAACTCAAATCACAAACGCATTCCTTGAGATGTCAAAAAAATTCGTACTCGCGGGTATCTGCGGATCAAACTTGTAATGGATAGGAAATGGATATTGAAAATGGATACTCACAGGTAATGGGTACGGGTATTTTTATACCCGCATATTAATGGGTGGGTATGGATATCATAATATTCATACTCGTGGATATCCGTACCGGCTATACTATAATTTAAATTAAAAAAAAATATTAAAATATTAACACATTGATTTTGAATCGGTTATTTTGTATCAACTGGTTCTAACAAATCTTTATTTATTTGTAAACTGTCATTCAACAATATTTAAATGGATTATTTGCACTTTGTTTGAAATTTATAAATATTATGCATTGTATTTTTATTTGAATTTATAGTTAAAATTTGTTGTTAAATATTAAATTTTCCTTTTTGTAAATACTCGCGGATACCCGTAGATATCCGTGAATATTAAAAAAATATACGGATATCTGCATAACGGATACCCGCACGAATATGGGTATGAGTGCGGGGCAGATATTTATCCAGCGGGTAGGGTATGAGGGAGCTACTACCCGTACCATACCCGCATCTAGGGATGACAACGGGGCGGGGCAGGGACGGGTTTCACTATCCCATACTCATCCCCATAGAAAAAATTTATCCCCATACCCATACCCAAACCCAACAGGTATCAAACTTTTATCCCATCACCATCCCCACTGGGTAACGAGTATAATCTCGTACCCATACCCGTACCTGTTTCCTTACTACTTCAATATAAATTTTGATTAATTTTTATAAAATAATAAAAAATTATGAAAAAGGAAACATAATATTATCAAATATTCAAAATATTAGGAGGATGGTTGTTTCTTCGATATCAAATACTTTGAAATAAATTATAATTGTTTACATTTTAGATTAGAATATCAAATAAAATTTCATGAGAACCAAAACATTTATTAAATTTGAAAACTACAAATATTAATGAAACCTAGTTGATAAAATTTCAAAATATTTTTAAAAAAATTTAAAGGATAAAAAATATTCAAATTAAAATATATTTTAAATGTTTGTTTACTTCAATTTTTTGAATTTTAATGAATCTCTTTTTTTATACACTAATAAAAATGATAATACATCACTTAATCAAAATGACGCAAATAACAAATAATAAACATAATAATAAAATTTTAATATAGATATTGTATCTTTTGAACTCTAATATATGTTGGATGGTGATAAAAAAATATTCATGAAAATTACATTAAATTTTGATATTGTAGTAAATAAAAGTTATTTATACAATTATAGTGAAAAAATTACAGTATGATTGATATAATGAGTTAGAAAATAAAAAAATAATTAGATAAAATATACTGAAATAGTATTCTGTAAGCATAAACTCAGAATATGATCCTAATATTGATTCTAATAATCAATCATAAACTCATACACAATATCCTTACTGATAATCATGCTGTAAAAAAAAGTAAACGGAAGCGTACCTGAATTGGTCATAACGATAATATTAGAGCACTAATGGTACAGTGATCTTCCTCCTGTAGAGCATCTTTATTTCCCTTTGGTTTTCTCTCTTGATGGGGATAGGGAGAAAGGAACAGGAAAAGTACGTTATGACTCTGTGTGCTCTCAGAAGGGGACCACGACCATTTATAAACTGAATTACTTAAGTTTTAGTATTTCTAATTTGGCTCCTCATTAAATTAGAAATTACTAAGTGGTCTCTACACAATACTTATTTTCATGACATATGCCTTTAGCCAAATCTTTAATTTAGTTAGATCACTTTATTATTTGGCTTTATAAATAATGGCCCTAACACATTTAATTATGTATCATATATATGCATGACCAAAAATTACTAACAATCTCCCACTGGTCACTAATATATATATGTTCTTACAACCTTATAAATGTGTTAGACTTTATGAGCTCAAAATTGTCATTATATTACTCGAGCATACTCCAAAAGTCCCGTCCATTGATTATATCAGTATGTAGAACCAAACCAGTTTTTCATTGCATCAATCGCAACTAAAACCAACAATGATCACTAATCCTGACAGAACCAAATGACATGGATTCATCATGAAATGTGTAACATGAAAAATTATGTGAAGGTGATCTGTATATACACATCTATTTTCAACTGGTCCAAACTTTAACTTCATGAGATCAATATAAAAACTTAATGTACAAAGTGTAAAATTAAAACCACGTATATAAATAACCAAATATGTCTGAAAGTTTAATGTATGCATACAAGAAATTAAACATAGAACATAAAACATATAAAAATGACTATCTCCCACTAAACCTCAGATTCCTCAAACTGTAAAACACCCA
>Ga0214544_1009334_pt1 | contig 15466 bp, 6 predicted proteins | sample CNSS3metaG_FD_160074 | JGI IMG/M metagenome (GOLD analysis project Ga0214544, IMG submission 160074) | Root nodule microbial communities from cowpea collected in UCLA plant growth center, Los Angeles, California, USA - CNSS3 | ecosystem: Host-associated > Plants > Roots > Nodule | place: USA...
TATATATATATATATATATATATATATATATATATGATGTATTATGGATCCAAAACAATAATAATAATGCAAAATAACAATACTAAATATTCATTAATACTAATAATATTAATTAAAATAATAATAATAATAATAGAATAGTCTAGAATTATATATCTCGTACAAAATAATAATAATAACAATAGTAATAGTAGAATAATAGTAATATTGTTAAATATTCATTAAATACTAATCACTTTAGCACTAATAATATTAATATATTATTAATTATGTATAGTAAAATAACATTTTTGTATGATTAAAATTTATAATTAAAAATTGTAATTATATATTATATATTATATTAAAATAAAATACATATTTATGGTCATTATTAAAATAAAATGTAGGGATACAAAATAAATACAACAAAAGATTTGAATTGAGTTTATAACACTAATTAAAAAGAATTGGCCAAATGAAATTTAGAGAAAAGTTAGATGTACATGGAGAGTCGATGTTTCTTTTGTTTTTTCTTTTTAATTTATATTTAAGTTTATAATTATATATAGTTATAAAATAATATTTTAAAAGAGAGTTTGATGATAAAAAACCTAAAACATTAATTATGGGTATTTATTATTTAGTGACAAATTAATTAAAAAATAATAATATTATTTGAATATTAATTTCTTTAAATAAATGTAATGGATAAATATTTATTACAAAGATTTTAAAGATAAAGCTTTATTATGTTTAATGTCACACAATTACAACATAGATAAAACAGGGACTTATGGTATATTTATTTAGCACCTGTTGAATCAAATTTAAGGTTAATCACGTAATTGTGCACTCAACCAAGTCCAATCATTGAAAATAGTTTTTTTTTTTCCACTAACATTCTAAATATGAAAATAATAAAGTGTAATGAATTTACTAATTTTCAATAAATATAAATTCAATCTTCATTGAGTGTTAAAATTATAGCATTAATAAATTGATAAATAAAGAAATAAATTAAAATAAAATATAACAATTGATTATATTTATAATAACAAACAGTAATAGTAAAAGTAACATTAAAATCGAGAAAAAGTATTAAAATGAATATTAATTATTGATAAATAGATTATAAATTAAGAAAGACGTCGTGAATCGATTCTTGAATTTTTTTTTCCATAATCAATTAATAACTATGATTAAAATAGTTCATCTACACGGTATTTATAAAAATAAAGTAATATTAAAACTAACATCGTAAATGAAAATAGTGAAATGTAATAAATATATTTAATAAATATTGATTAAGATTTGTTGAGTAATAATTAAAGAAATAATTTAAAATAAAATATATTTATTGATTAAAATAATTAAAAAAAACAATAGTAATTATAATAGTATTATTAATTACCGATTAAAACTTCGTTCATAATTAAAGAAATTTAAAATTATTAATAAAATAAACTAATTGATAAAATATTTTAGAAATTAATCATGCTATTATTAATTATAAATGTACAAATTTAAAAGATTTCAAAACGTATTGAATAAAAGTAATTAACTCATAATTAAAATTTAAAAACAATTAATAGAATTAATTAATCGGCTAATGAAAAGATTTAAAAAATAATCATGATTGATTGTATAAATCAATTTGATTGTATAAATCAATCCTATGTTTTACATATGAGCACAATTAATTATAAATGTATTATTAGTATAAAAAATAAAATCTTGTTACATTAACTGCTGTTATTGTATGTTATGATTTTGTTTTATTAGTTTTATAATTAATAAAATAGGCAAATTAAAAATAATTAATAAAATAAATTAATTGATAAAAAATCTTTACAAATTAATTGTGTAATTATTAATATAAAATATATAAATAATTTATACAATCATAAAAATTGTGAAGCTAAATATTATAATCAAAAGTAATATATATATATATATATATATATATATATATATAAAATGTATTATGGATCCCGTAAAAATAATAATAATATAAGAAATAATAATAATTAAAAATAACAATATTACATATTCATTAATATTAATAATATTAATTAAAATAATAATAATAATAGAATAGTCTAGAATTATAGATAATATATTAAAATAAAATATATGTTATATATATTATATTAAAATAAAAAACATATTCATGATCATTATTAATGTAAGTGTACTGTGCATTACAGATTTGATACAAAATAAATACAACACCATATTTAAATTGAGTTTATAATAATAATTAAAAAGAATTAGTCAAATAACATAAAATAAAAAGTTAGATGTGCGGGAGTTCGATGTTTTTTTTTTGTTTTTTGTTTTTAATTTATATTTAAGTTTATAATTATATATAGTTATAAAATAATATTTTAAAAAAAAGTTTGATTATAAAAAACCTAAAACATTAATTATGGGTATTTATTATTTAGTGACAAATTAATTAGAAAATAATAATATTATTTGAATATTAATTTCTTTAAATAAATGTAATGGATAAATATTTGTTATAAAGATTTTAAAGATAAAGCTTTACTGTTTTAATGTCACACAATTACAACAGAAATAAAACAGAGACTTAATGATATTTATTTAGCACCTGTTGAATCAAATTTAAGATTTTTTTTTTTTACTAACATTCTAAATATGAAAATAATAAAGTGTAATAAATTTATTAATTTTCAATAAATATAAATTCAATCTTCATTGAGTGTTAAAATTATAGCATTAATAAATTGATAAATAAAGAAATAAACTAAAATTAAATATAACAATTGATTATATTTATGATAACAAACAATAATAGTAAAAGTAACATTAATAATCAAGAAAAAGTATTAAAATGAATAATAATTATTAATAAATAGATTATAAATTAAGAAAGACGACGTGGATTGATTCTCAATTTTTTTTTTCATAATCAACTAATAACTATGATTAAAATAGTTTATCTATACCGTATTTATAAAAATAAAGTAATATTAAAACTAACATTGTAAATGAAAATAGTGAAATGTAATAAATATATTTAATAAATATTGATTAAGATTTTTGAGTAATAATTAAAGAAATAATTTAAAATAAAACATATTTATTGATTCAAATAATAATAACAAAAGCAATAGTAATTATAATAATATTATTGATTACCGATAATAGTAATTATAATAATATTATTAATTACCGATTATAACTTCATTCACAATTAAAGAAATTTGAAATTATTAATAAAATAAACTAATTGATAATTAATTTTTAGAAATTAATCATGCAATTATTAATTATAAATGTATAAATTTAAAAGATTTCAAAACGTATGGAATAAAAAAATTCACTCATAATTAAAAATTAAAAACAATTAATAGAATTAATTAGTCTGTTAATGGAAAGATTTAAAAAATAATTATGATTGATTGTATAAATCAATTTAATTTTATAAATCAATCTATGTTTTACATATGAGCACAATTAATTACTAAATTTAGTATTAGTATAAATAATAAAATCTTATTAATTAACTGCTGTAAACATGAGTATTGTTTATAAATGTGGAATAAATAGTATTAAGTTTAAGGCTTATCCCGATAAAGTCAAAGCGAAAAGGGAGACACAACTTTTATTTGTATACCTCCTAAAATTTGAACAAAAAACAAAACCTCATTCTTTTTACCATATAGAATGTAATAAAGTATTATCATGCATATTGGTGCATCTTCTCAATTATCTAGTATGGCACTCAAACTCTAGTTTTTTACCTTGCACTTGATACTTTCTGAACAGTTAATCATATATAAAATTTTAGAATGAAAAAGATGAAAAATGAATTCAATTCAAAATATCAAATTAATAAAGTAATTCTAAAAAGTACAAATAAATACAAATGATCAATCTACCTCTAATATAATCCCCTAGAAGAAATATAAATAATTGTTCATAATATTTATGATTAATCTCAAAAGTTAGAAGAGGTCTTTGGAAATGAAGAAACCATATAACAAAATTTGCAGACCATTCTTAATTTGTCATAATCATTGCAAAGCAAATAAACCACTTTCACAAGTTCTCCAACAATATTGAATGGTCTGTTGTCTTAAACTCTAAACCAAAATATAGGAAGCAAAGTGTTTCAACAACTTCAACACATTTACCATCCCCATCTTCAAATCAAAATCCAACAATTTCGGTCGATTAACAATCAATCGTGCCACATCCTCTTTCTTCGCACCAAGCCTACAAAAATACTCTTGAATCAACTCCTCTCCCCCATGCTTAACAACAACACCTACACCAACACTATTGTTCCCTCTAATTAACTCCCATGTGTTTTTCCCTGCATTCAAATCATAAAACAACCTTATCTTCCTACACAACCTAACCCAATCATCCACACCATTCCCCTTCTCTTCAACACACCCAGCCAAACCAAACTTCCTAAACAACAACCTCAGATCACAAAACAAAACCCTGAACCTCAGCACCCTTCTGGTCATCAAACACAAAGGGGAAATGACGACAACAGGTTCTGATCTTAGAATACTCGTTGTCCATCTTAATCAACAAATCATTAATTTTTTGAAATAAGAAACTTTGAAGAACAAAATATCAATAAAGTAATGGAAGATAATCTGCAAAACCCTTCCACTCGTCACAAGTAATGAAAGATAATCTACAAGACAATATGTGCTACATGTTCCACTCACTTTTACTTACCGTGAATCTTTCACAAACTCTTGAGATCAATCCATGTCTTTCTTTAGATCCAAGTATAGATACTCAAAAACCAGGTACAACTGTTTTTCACTGTGCTCTACATCCTGCAACATGTCATCCACACAACCACAAAGCACAACTCAATAACAAATTGACTAAAAGGAAGAATTAGATTAAGAATAGCACATATCAAAGTAACATTAAAATATACGTTTGTTATAGTTGCCGGGCCACACAAATTTGTATACACATTGTTGGAATTGAGATAGACCAAAGGCAGGAGTTAAAAAAAATTGCTGACATGACTAAAAAAACTAAACACCACAAACTATTCACTAAACATAAACAACAACCGAATGGAACAAAAGTATCAGAAACAGGTTATCAATTGTTCCCGCAATAAACCCTAAACAATACACCTACAAAAAACAACATAAAAAGACCTCCTTCACTAATTACACCTCCTCCAATTTGAGCATCAATAAAGAGACACTGCATTTGAACAAAAGAGCCAAGGAAATGGTGAATAGCTAACAATGTTCCTATGTTGCATCTCTGAGGAGCGAAATCTCACCAATGGCGGTGCTGGGAACCCCACGTCCTCCTGCTCACAAATAATTAAGAAGCAACCTTAGAATCATTTGCTCGATTAATTAGATAAGGAAATTATTGAGATGTATAAGGAACAATTACACTCAAAATTCTAAAATTTAAGGATAAAGTCAAATAAAAAATAAAATTGTCAAATAAAGTAAGATAAAGTCGTCAACATTCGTCCATAGATTAGTAACACATTATATTCATACCAGATAAAGATGTAAAATTGACTAAGGAAAATAGATCTACAATCACATGATAAAATAATATGAATTCATATCACAAAAAACTAACATTTCTTTTGATTATAATCCAACAATCCTTTTTGTAGTTGTGCTTAGCCACATCCTTAAAAGTAAAATTCTTGGTACTTGAGAAGGCTATGCACTCATGAAACAAAAGGTGGATGATGAATGAAGATGCAATGGATGTGGTGCTTTATATAAATTTTCACTGTAATTAGAAAACTACTAATTATAACAAATCATGTACGCACCAACTATGAGGCCATGCACCTGCATTAAAAACTAATAACAGTTACAACTCAAATCCTGCAACATATTAAGTGTGAAATTATTGCTATAATATAAGTAAATAAGTGATTGAAACAACAAAATACTAAGTTATATGTTACGGAAATAGTACCATTATAAATGAGAAAATGAGGAGTCTTCCTTGTAGTCCGGCTAGATCTCACCATTGCAACTTACATGCAAGCCACCATGATCACCAAGGCACTGGCCACCACGATCCACAAAATCCACACAAGCAACTCCAGATCTCAATAATCACGCGAGTAACAATGAAAAAAGGAAAAGTACAAGTAAATGGAAAAATTAAAAGCTCCATAAGTAAAAATAAATGGGATCAAAAGAAAATACAAATCTGCACCAAATTTAACCAAGAAATACCATAATCCAGATTACAAAACTTACCATTTTGTTTCCTCTAGTCTTTTCATAAACTCATCTACTACCTAAATTGGGACACAAATATTGTTAATAAGGAAATGAAAATGACAAAAACTTGTTTTTTTTTTTCTAAGCTCTGGAACACAATGATTATAGATCCCATTTTGAGAAACCCTTCTCCCACAATAAATGACTGTCACTATCAGCTTGAGACAACAGGTAGATCCTTCATCAATCATAATGACCGCTGAACTTATAGCCTCTTTCATGTTAACTGATCAATTTATAGGTTGTTCACCGTAAAAGACCATACCATAATTTCTTATCCCCAAGAAACAAATATTAGTAAAAAATAAATAAATTGGAAAGGATGAACACAATTACCAATGAAGTTATGTCTCCTGGTGGAAATGAGAAATCATTGTTTAAATAATTGTATGGCCCATCTCGAGATACTCCATTTGCAAGAAATGATCTACAGCTACTGGAGCTACTTGAACTCGCAACAGAGCCATTTCGCATGGCTTTAGGATCAACGTTCATCTTAAAAATTTTCTTCACCTTCTTTTCTTGAACCTATATAACTTTCTCTCATAAAGAAAAAATACGAATCAGCCTATAAGCCAAATCAATCACATGAAATCTTACGTAGAAAAAAAAGGCAGAGAAAATCCAATCACAAAACAAATTCATTTTGAATATATGCTCAAGAAACAACAATTAGATGTCATAGATATTAATCATTCTTGTCCTTGGATATTTTAGGGAGCATTAATTGATGAATAAAAATTACCTCGAGCTCATGACTCTGAAATTCTGTTTTATAAAGGAACTTAGGATGTCTACTAACATAATAGTCCATCCTTTTCAAATCCCTCCTTGATCCACGATGTCGTTATATATAGTAGTATACATAGATATTACAAAATCAAGGATGTGAGATTGAATCTTTCAAAACTAAGTTTAGTTATGAAAAAAATTACTAAAGCAAAAATCAAGCTTTCATTTTTTTTATCTGTTCTCTCAAAGAGAACTACTCGACCACCATACTTGTCAAACTCAATAGTAGAAATAATGTCCACTATAGAAAGAAAAAATTGCACAAATAATCTGGAAACATACACATTAACTTGCAACAAAGATAAAAAAAATGTACATCAGCTTAGCAAGAAGAAGATAATATAAAAATTTAACATGGAAAACATAAATTCTCTTTTTTTGGGTGTCAACGTTGATTGTAAGATCAATAAACCTGGTAAAATTATAAGGAATCATTTCTTAAGAACAGATTTTGTGACTGCCATATTTGGGAACAGGTGAAGCTCCAAATTGATTTGTAAATTGTAATAATATCGATAATGGTGAGGAAGGAAAAGAGAGACTGACCTTGTCCTCGTGGATGTTGAGGCGACAAAGTTAGTGGTGCTGCCATTTTCCAACAACGGGGAGGGAGCGAGAGTTGAGCTTGTTGAGCAAACCCTTCAGCATTGTTGTTGCATATATTGCATATATAAAGATATCAGAATGAAATGATCAATTTAAAACAACTTTCTTCATAAAAAAACAAAACAATTCAACTCTTTACAAAACCCAAACAAAATCTAAACGTTAAAATGTTACCTTTTATTTTCATTGAAGACACTTTTTCTTCGATCTCACTTCTTCTTCCTTGATTCGGTATCTAATAAACAACAAACACATTATTCTTGTATTTTACAAAAAGTAACAAACAAATAAACCAAAAAGTATGTACTTTCATTGAACGAAGAAAAGAAAAATGAAAAATTTTACTTCAAATAAACCTAAGACAAAATATAACAAAATAAATTGACAACCAAACAATAAACTTTATAAAGAACATACAAAAGATAAGAAAAAATGAAACTGAAATAAAGAAAAATTAAGTAAACAAAAGGATTACAGGAAACAATAACACAAAAGCAAAAGAACGAACAATACAAACAAACCGATTCAAAACTTTTAAAGAAAAAAAGTAAGAAAAAGACAATCAAATTTCATGTTCGGAAAACACAATGAAGAGAAAATTTACCTGAAATAAAGCAAAATATTCTTAACATATGGAGAGCACCGGAAATGAAAACCACAATGACAATTTGAAATGGAGAAACACATCATATAAATCCAAAATCTTCCATTTTGAAAAAAAGTAAATATACGTCAATCAATCAATCAATCACAGAAGAGAATTGAGTAGCAAAGAAGAGCGGGAAACGAAATTTTACAATAAACCCATCAATTAGAATGAAAAACTTCAGGAGTATGGGGTAAAATTGGAACTGAGTTCATGGGCTGAAAAAAGGCAGAAAAACCATTAAAAGAAACAAACTTTGCAAAATTACGAAATACCCAATCACAAATACTACGGAACAGAAAACAGGGACAAAAAAGTCATTACGTCTTCAGCTGCTTCAACCTTTCCTAAAAGACACCAAAATGACGAAAAAACCTATTTATCGGACACGTGTCAACTAATCAGATAGGGGTTTTAGGGTAATATCCCTAGTAGTTTGTTTTCTTAGTTTTAAAGTAGATGATAAAATTGATAAAATTGAAATAAATTTTTAAAAATATAACTCAATTGGAACTACATATGAGGACCAAATGAAAATGGAAATTGTTCTAATCTGAATCTTAAAATTTTGTTTTTATCTGGATCTTTAAGATCAAGACCAGAACAATAATCTTCCAAAAAAATTAAACCATAAAAAAATCTATATTCTGTGGAATATTAATAAAATCATAATCACAAAACACGTTAAATTAAAAAAAAAACCTAAATTTATTTATTTTAAAAATTTTAAAAGTTAAAATGTATCTAAATTTAAGACACAAAATTTTCAATCTCGACGAAAGTTTTTTTTTTTTTTGAGACAAGTGAAAAATGGGTGCGATTGTGTAACCTAGGTAAAATCTCCACAATTTTAACGGAAGCAAAGTTGCGATTGTGTAAAACTTCATAGGACCGAGGTCGGCCTGCCACGGCTAACCGGTGTTAGACGCTGATATAAGCGAGAGACCAGCCGTTGTTTGTTGTTTTTGTCGTTTTCCTCTGAAACTGGCTTGTCTAAGACAGCAGACAGAAAGAGAAGAGAAAGAGGAAATTGGGTTGAGTTGAGAGAAGAAGATGATGGAGGTGTCGGTGGGTGGCAGCAGCGTCTCTGAGCTGAGTCCGGACGAGGAGAGGATCATGATCAAAGACATTGCTCTCGCTGCCCAGGCTAACAGCAAAGAAGGAGACACCTTCTTCTTAATCACTCAGAGGTTTTTCCTTCTTCTTTCCCTCACTTTTGCAACTGGGTACCCTAAATCACACCCAAAGTTCACACCTTTTCTGTTTTTTCTTAAGTTATGCCAACGTTTCCTTCTCTTGGCAAAATGGGATTGCCCCCAATTTTCTAGATCTTCCTCTTTCTTTGCCCTCGGTTTTCTGACCTGATTTCGCTCTACATAGTCATTGGAGTGGAATTTTTGGGAGTTGCGGGATGGATTTTAAGTGAATATTGCAATAATCTTATACTGGTTTAATCTGTTACAATGATGATTCCTTGATTATAACTACCCGTAACCCTCAACACCCCTGTCCAATAAGAGGGGTGGGGGGAGTAATTTTTCTGTGATAGTAATTGTAACAATTCTCTAACAAAGAACTAGCTTCCTGTTCAATTATTTGTTAGAAAGTTGCATTTTGAATTATGGGAAAATGATAATACTCTGACTGGGTTGTATGAACCATTTTCCATGACAATTTAATATCCGATAAATATGTACTGTAAATCAGTTTGCTTGGGGCAGGGTTATTGAGCTGCTTCAATGTTACCCTTGTGAACTTAGGAGGTATTGGGTCAAGCAGTTGTTTGCTGCTGATTGTGCAACGAAGACTTATTAGAATCCCTTGGTTGCATTTTTGCTTGGACTTGCATTTTATCGTTGTAATATAAACTTCAAGGACTAGGCTTTTATTCAGTTCAGTAAGTTTTGTTAAACCTGAGACGGGGGTGTTCTGTTGTTTGTGTGTATGAGTACGGCATACTACAGAAATGATAAATATTGCACCCCTCTGCAAAATATAGGTGTTGCACTTAGTACCTATACTCCAAACAATAAGAAATTGCTTCACTTAGTGCCTTTCATACAGATGTTTCCCTAGAACTGGAAGCAATTTGCTCCCAAGGAAAGGAGCTACTTGACTATTTAAAAGCAATTAAAGTTGAGCTGCCGTTCCAAAGTTGATTTGCATGTAACAAATATGTCGGGACAAAAAGCTGTGCGTGAAAAGAAAAAAAAAATTAGTTCCTTTGTTCATGTCTGTTGGTGGAAACCCAAAGAGACTTTTTTTTTTCTTTTAATTAGTGACAATAACCTTGAAGCGGAAATGCTTTGTAGTTTGTACTTTAATCTTCATTTGTGGCTAAAGACCGACTAGCTTAGTTTGAATGAATACCTCCACACACATGTAATTATACAAAATTAGAAGGATGTTGTTTCTGATAGTTTTTATGCAGATGGTGGCAATATTGGATTGAATATGTGAACCAAGACCAGTCAAACACTTCATATGATGGATCTTCCTTATCTGAACATGATTTGGCCAACTCAAGTGCTTTAAAGAGGCCAGCTGGTATTGATAATTCTGATTTGATTGATGATACTGTGTCAGAAGACTCTGGTATGGGTATAGAGATTCATGACACTCTTCTAGAAGGCCGTGACTATGTATTACTTCCCCAAGAAGTTTGGGATCAATTATTTAGATGGTGAGATTGTCTACCTGTCACGTAGGTCATATATGGTTCTTCTAAAATGTGATAAGCACCATACGGTAGTTATGATTCTCTTTTTTAATTTCTTGATTTTCATGGTTTTTGAAGAATCTATAAATTGACATAAACTCAAAGATGACTAATCCCTTAACTGTGCTTTAATGAGGTGCCTGACATTTCGCCCCCTTCTTGACTAGGTATGGTGGTGGACCTACATTGGCAAGGAAAGTTATTAGTTCAGGTTTTTCCCAGACTGAATTGGCGGTGGAGGTGTATCCTTTGCGGCTTCAATTACTTATGTTGCCAAAAAATGATCGTTTTGCTATAAGAATAAGCAAGAAGGTATGATGTGATAAAGTATTAGTCATGATATTTGATAAATATATCTTTAGCATCCTTGTCATTCCTTTGCTAGTAAAAATTCAGGTTACATGCTATATCTACCTTAGAGTTGAGATATTTTGAGCAGGAAACCATTGGACAGCTTCACAGAAAAGCTTGTGAAATATTTGATCTTCCACCAGACCAAGTAAAGACTTCATATTTCCTTCTTGATATTCTAATTTGTTTGAAAGCTTCTCTTTTTTTTCTTTTATATTTAGCAAGTAGTGAGAGCTACCTCTACTGTAGGTGTGTATATGGGATTACTATTCCCGTCGGAAGCATGCTTTGATGAATGACATGGACAAAACTCTCGATGATGCTAATTTACAAATGGACCAAGATGTGAGTCTTCACTAATTTTTATATTGGAGTGTTCTCTTGTTCATGCTTAAACACTTCAATTTATCACTCCTGTTTTTCTTTTGACTATTGACAACATTCATGCAGATTCTTGTTGAGGTCATCAACAATTCAAACAACACAAGTTTTGCTCAAGAAAACGGTTCTGCATTGAGGGAGGCGAACTTTGCTCTTGTGGAACCTCCAAAGTCGAGCTTATCAATTGCCGGTGGCTTATCTGCTAGCAAAGGTGCATCTAGAGGCTACAACACAGACCTTTCTTCATCTCTAAACATAAATTCTCCTCTCAGAGACATCGAAAACCCTTATGGAACCAGTGGTGTCACCACAAGAGGTTCATTTGGTGGTCTAACTGGGTTGCTGAATCTTGGCAATACCTGTTACATGAATAGCGCAATACAATGCCTTGTTCATACACCAGAATTTGCCAGATACTTCAGGGAAGACTATCATCGAGAGATTAATTGGCAAAATCCATTGGGCATGGTTGTAAGTATCATCTAAAAAGCTGTAAGCATGAACTTGTTTCCTCTTCTTTATGTACTTTTATTAGGAATACTCTAAGAACAAGGATTTGGTTTAGAGGTAAAAGGTTATTTACAGAATTTGTTGTGTGTGTGCTTGTTTTGATACACCCATAAGTTCTACATTGCTTAAGAATTGAGGTCAAAGGTAACTTATGTACACCTTGCTCTATTAGCGGACTCAAGGTTGGGACGTTGATAGTGTTTGTGGGCAACAAAATAGAGGGTTCTAGGCTACTCTTGTTCTTAAACCACCATTGGTGGCTTGTTCTGATACTCTCATAAATCTCACATTATTTAATAGTTGAGATCAATGGTAACTCATATACACTTTCCTCACTAAGGAGATTTTTAAGGAACAAATTGTGATCGAGGCATTAAATTCCGACGAATAGTACTTCAAATGTAGTGATTGAATCTTAACAATACTATATTTGTGGACTTGTGTCAGAACCATATATATGTATATATGGGAAAGGTTCCTTAATTGCAGCCTCGATAGGGATGTCATCAGTCACTCTCAATGTGGATGTTGTTAGCTCGGCCGAGGTCACCTCATCATCAACTCAACATTGTTTTTTCAAAATGATGTTGATGAGGGTTTCTTTGAAGCCAAAGTCAATTGTGGTTATTTTTTGGCCGACATTGTCTAGGTTATCTTTCAAGCCAAAGTCAATTGTTATTTTTCTAATGATGACTGAGGAAGCTTTCGACCAATGTTAGTGAGGGAGTTTTTCAATAGATATTATTCAAAAAGCTGACCACAAAATAAACTCTATCAATGATGTTCAAAAAAATAACCTGGTCCCGTATATCATCCAAAATAATTGTGGTTGATTTCAATAATAAATAACCTCGACCAATGACAACTAAGAAAAACTTTAGTTCAAAATTTTTCAAGAAGCTTTGCCCAAAATAAACCTAGTCCAAATTGATTGATAAATATTGCCAATTGATATTTATGAATTATTAAATATTGTATTTGGTGGTAATTGAAATAATCTATATAAACAATAAAATTAAAGTTCAATAAATTTGAATTGCTCTTTCTATACAAAACAATCGAAAAATGAAACAATTTGAATTGAAATTGTATTTTAATTTCCTTGGAATAGTGAAATTCCCTATTCCAATACATTGTAAGGGTTGGGTAGAGAGAGTTTGTCATATTTGAATTGCATTGCTCTACGAATATAAGCCCCCCTCAGTAATATTTTTAATATTTTTCTATCAATAATATAGTTTTGATTTCTCTTGAGCTTGGGTTTTATCTATTGAATTCTAGAGGGAAGAATGTATTCCCTCCCCTCCTAAAACTAGGAGGTCCATTAATGCATATAAGCCTAGCCTAAGTCTAAGTCTTAACCTCGGGGAAAGAGTGTTCCTTTTTAAATATCTCATTTCTGTTGTTTAACTGACAAAGAAATGCCTTTTTTATTCTATTATTCTGTTTTTCATGGAGGCTATTATTTTTGGTCATATTTAATGTTTTGAAATGAAGCATATTTGACTCCTAGTCTACGGTAACATATATGAAAATATTGGTCTTCATTGATACCATTTGGAAGAGAGTTATTATCTTGTGTTGTATATGTGACAAGACACCTATTTGACTAGTATAAGGGAAAGGAAAATGCTTTTTTTATTCTATTGTTCTGTTATTCATTGAGGTATTATTTTGAGTTGTATTTCATGTTATTTTGAAATGAAGAATATTTGACTTGATGTCTATGGAAACATATATGAAAAGAATGGTCTTTGTTGATACCATTTGGACGAGAGTAATCTTGGGTTGTCTTCATATTCCTTGAATGCCTACATTAGGATTGAACTTTTTGTGCATGACTGTGCCATCCTTCAATAACTTGGTTTGTTTAGGAAATGATTTTGTCTACCTTATGATAACTGATGTGTTATAATTATGAAGTATTGTTCTAAATGAAAGTTTTCACCATGAAGGGGGAACTAGCCCTAGCATTTGGTGAGTTGCTTCGAAAGCTATGGGCACCTGGACGAACCCCAATTGCTCCTCGGCCCTTTAAAACAAAGCTTGTTCGCTTTGCACCTCAGTTCAGTGGGCACAATCAACATGACTCTCAGGTTTGCTCGATAACTGAAATTTCACCCTCCAATTTCTATGATGTAGTCTGCGGTAATATTTATTTTATTATTTTTTTCAGGAGCTTTTGGCTTTTCTTCTTGATGGTCTTCATGAAGACTTGAATAGAGTAAAACACAAACCATATATAAAGTCTCGAGATGCTGATGGCAGACCTGATGAAGAAGTGGCTGATGAATATTGGGCAAATCATATTTCTCGTAATGATTCCATAATTGTTGATGTATGCCAGGTAAGTCAAATGAGTAATTAGTAGATTTTTTTACTGTGTCACAGTTAATGGCTTAATATCAGCTTGTCAGAAACAGCTTTAACTTGCATGGTTAACTGGAAATGCTGCATAAAATATTACTATAAATCATTCAGTTTGTCTAAATATGACTTTTAACTGAAATTCAACATGCGTGTGTGCCTGCACATGCAAATAGTGTTACAATCGCCATGTTGCTAAGTTAGATTTTCATTCAATTGGTAAATATCTTGTATCCTGAGACTGATTGTTGGCTGCTTGAATATTTGCTTACAGCTAATCTGAATCCTGCATATGGATCTTCTCATGCCACTCAATCATATATCAACCCTTTTTGTAACTGTATCTTTGTTACTTCTAGATATAATTTCAGGTCTCATTCTATCCATTCAAATAATCTTTCTTAGCATTCTGAAAATTTGATGTAGGTGTTGACATATCAACATTTTAGAAAATTTTCAGGATTCTGTCAACTAGCTTTTTAAATTAAATACAATCATACCCTCACAAACTCAATATTTTCCTTTGCATTTCACCTTTTCTTATCTCTGATTCATTCAGCTTCTAATATTTATTAGTTGCTACAATGAGTAATGTTGAGATGTAATATTTTATTTATCATGTATGGGATCCTTTCTTTAGGGCTAGGGTTAGGACCGGGCCTTGACTCTTTGTATTCTGCTTACTATCTTCTTATATAAACAGTAGTAAAACAGTAACAGTGATAAGTTTTTTCACTGTTTCATTTATCTGAAATCTCTTCAAGATGGTATCAAGAGCCAGAACATGAGTCTGGTTCATCTTCACTGTTTGTCACAGTGACTGTCATCGTC
>Ga0214544_1009335_pt1 | contig 15464 bp, 15 predicted proteins | sample CNSS3metaG_FD_160074 | JGI IMG/M metagenome (GOLD analysis project Ga0214544, IMG submission 160074) | Root nodule microbial communities from cowpea collected in UCLA plant growth center, Los Angeles, California, USA - CNSS3 | ecosystem: Host-associated > Plants > Roots > Nodule | place: USA...
TTTATTTTTTTTTCTTTTTTTTTTTTTTTTTTTTTTTTTTTTCTGTTTTTCCCGTTTTTATTTTTGCCCCTTTATATTTGGGTTGATACTGTATTCATCTATAAAATATTATTTATTCAATCTATGATATGCATTCTCTATAATATTTCTGATCTCACCCTTCCTTAGACATCCAAATTTTTCATTCTGTGAAGAGGCACTTTACAGTATAGCCATTATCCTATGAAAGGAGAGAAATAGTGAAGACAAGAGGGGAGGGTGATATAATGAGAAAAAAAAAGTTGTTGGACTTATTGATGAGTAAAATACGAAAAATGAAAGAAAGATGAGATATAAGCTCTAAAGCTTATGAAAAGAAGGTTTGTTAATTTTAAAAACAGTAATGATATTTTAAATGATTAATGTATATATGCATTAAAGTTGGTATATTTGTTACATTGCTAAAGATTGTGTTAATTTGAGGTTGAAATATATTTTATTTAGGTCCGCATTGAGCACCGCTGCCAAACCAGATACATTGTTGAAGCAAATGCTTTACTCAGCAGTAGTCACCGTGGCCTTATTGAATTGACCCCTTTTTCGTCATGCCTAAGGATAAAGAAAGAGTTAAATATCAATTGTGCTTTGCTTAGAGAGGTTTTGAGTCGGTGGGTTCCTACTGGGGAATTCATCCAAGTTAGACAGTAGTTGGTTAAGTTAAGTAGTTTAGACGTGAGCATATGTTTGGGCTTAAGTGTTGGGGGTGATGATGTTGTTTTTGATACTGATTTGTGTGGGGAAGTTGGTTTGCTATTTCCTTTATAGAGAGAAGACAAATTATCACACCATATTTGTGTCTGGCTCAGTTAATGTGTAGTTAATGTGTTTGTAATATTTAGTTAATGTGTAGTTAATGTGTTTGTAATATTCAGGTACATATTTCTTTAAATTGTAATATTTAGTTAATGTGTTTGTTATGTGAGGTGCATTAATAATGCCGAATTTGATAAAGGTGTGGACGTGTCAAAGGCTTGGTTTGGGAGAAATAAGTGGTATAATTGTCTTTCTCAGATATTTGTCATGGTCGCTTGTAAGAATGCGGGGTGAAAGAATAAAAAAGTTTTGAAGTGAACTAGGTGCATTATAGTTGTGCATGTAATTGTAAGTGTAGAACTGCCAACCTATATGTAGTTATTTGCTGAGTGGCTGTATTTTAGAACTTTTAATGCTAAGTCAGCAGTGTATAAGTGCGAAGTCATTGGTATTTGGATAAAAGAAATTGTGTTTTTTTATAATGATTTTGAAATGTAGCAGTTACCATAATGCGACACTGCATTACTGTAATATAATTACTGCATGTACAAGATGAATGATGTTTTTGTAGAGCAGTACCTATTTGCGAAGCCATGCAATATTTTTTGCAGAATTTAGTTGAATTTGATTTTGACATCATGAGGTCGAATGAATTTAACTGCAAACCTGTGTTTGTGGAACTGCAAATCCATGAAATGTGATATGAACAAGTGTTTTATTTGTTTTTGTTTGTTGCGTTTTGTGACTTCCCATTTGGATCCAATCTGTTTATTCATGCAGGTTTGAATGGATTGGGCATTGACCCAGAAGGAGAGTAACCTTCTAATCTTTTGCGATGAGGTACCTCCATTGAAGAAGAAGAAAAGTGAATTGGTGGAGAAGCTGAATGCAAACACCAAACTCTTGCTGGAAATGAAAGCAGATTTGGAGAGGATGAAGACAGATTTTTACAACAGGGCTCCAGCACAAGGATTTCATGAGGAGTAGGCTGGTTGTTCTGATGTAGTGGACTTGAGTGGTGGCAGAGATGCTGCTTCAGATGTTGAAGCTGAAGAGGACGAGATTGAGGCTGAGAAGACAGGTGGTGTAGAGGCCCCAACAAAAGTAATTGACAGTGAGGAGATATTGGGTAATGCAACAAATGAAATTGATGTAGGTGTTGAAGTTGTTGTACCATCCAAAATGGAATCTTGTGACATTGCCGTAACATCTCGATGTAAGACTGGTGCAGGTGAAGGAAGTCCTGATGTAGGACATTTTGGCATTGAGGAACCTGAAAAATCTGCTGAAGGTGGGCCAAGTGTTGAAGAAGAGAAAATTGTTGAAGAGCCCAAGGTTGCTGTGGATTGCAGTTTAAGTGAGGATGATATGATAATTGTTGAGGCATTGACCTTTGTTTCTCAGCAGATAGGGGATGTAGAAGCTGGCAGCACAAGTGATAGATAGGTGTGTTAAACTAATAATATATAATTATAGTAGGAAGGTTCTAACATGCTGAAATTTGTGCATATGTGTGATGAAGAAGACCATGATTCCCTTGAGGAGGTGGCAGCTGCTATGTTGAATGAAGAGAAGGTGATGAAGATTGAAGAATGTGATGACAACCCGGATCTACTAGCAATGGTGCCTTTCGTCAATCCCAGTTGCCCTCTTCATCAACAAAGTAGTCATGTTGGTGAAGCAGTTACTCCTCTTTCTGAAGTACCTGCTCCCAAAGTGGACAAGTTCTTTTTGTATCAAATTGTAACTTCCAAAGAAAAAGGGTAATGGTATTCAAATTATGTTTTGTTATTGTTTTTCATATTTTAATGACTTTAATATAACCTTGTTGACATGACAGATGTTTATTTATGGAGATCAATGACTAGATCTTGACAAGTAAAGAAAGTAGAAACTCTGTGCCTTGTGAATGGATTGACAATATGGTAAGATTGGTGATTTATGTTATTTTGACATGATAAGTTTGGTGATAACTTTTTTGTTGTGTGTGTATGTAGTCCATTTTCTTTGCAGCAACGACATTTATGTTCAAGGAAAAATGTGAAACTGAGAGTATTAGTATAGTCATATTTAGTCCAATGTACACGGTATGTGTTATCATTTTTTTTGTATACAATTTTAATTTGTTAGCAAGACTTAATTGTATTAATATTTTATGCAGGATAAGGTTATCTGTGATTGTGCCAAGAGGAAGGTGAACAAACGGGTGTGGTCTTTATCGGACTACAACAAATTTTTTTCAAATCGTCTTCTATCTATACATGATATTTTGAGAGCAAAATATGTTAGTGTTGTTATTTTAATTTATCTTTCTTGTGGCTATGTTCAGGTTGTGTGTACTAATTATGTGCTTCTAAGTTCATTTAATTGTTTCAGGTAATGGCACCTGTGCTTCATGACAACCATTAGTGGTGTTATGCCCTTGATTGGGAATCCAAAAAATTGTATGTGCTTGACTCCCTAGGACACAAGTGTCCTAGGAGAAAACAAATTGACAAACACATTGTAAGTACTGTTATGTTGTTGACTTTGCATAATTCATTTATAATTTCTTTAGCCTATTAAGTAATATGACATGTGATTTGAATTCGTATGTTTAAAGGTACAAAATCTGGAGTTGTTGTTCTCAATGCTGATGGGTCCCAACCTGAAAGAGCCAACATCTTTGAAAGTAATCATTGAAGACCTGCCACAACAACCAAATTTGTAAGTTGTTGTGTTCTTGACTTCAAACTGTTGTTCAATGTTGTACCTGATGAGTATGTGATAGCTGATGTTACTGAATTTGGTTTTAACTTTCAGATTTGACTGTGGTATTATGGTACTGAAATACATGGAGCATTGGGAAGCTAACAAAAAGTACAATGGCCAAAGCATGCCAACTTAAAGTGGGGTAAGTTTAATGTGCAAGGAGGAAAATTGTTCATTCACTACATGAATTGAAAAGTTAAGTTCAATGTATTGAGTTGTTAATTTTTTATTGCAGACAGAGCTGCAGCAGTTTCGGCAAGACTACATAATTGATTGGGTCATGGATCCCCACAATATTCATTGAGATGTTGTTCTTTAATTCAATACAATACATATGCTTTCCCATCAGTTGATTGATAGGTTTAGGATTTCAGATTTTGTAAACGACAGGGTGGTTTATAAGCCTGAACTTAATTAGTTTCTGTATAGGGCATTCAATATAAATATGAACAAATATATTTTGTTGTACAAATGTTTTGAATGTTGTTGAAACCCATGACGAAATAAATGGTAAACTTTGGTTTGCTTTTTCACATCATTGTCATAAATATAATTTCGAGTATTGAGAGGCTCCAGTTTATGTGTGTAACATGTGGTTGGTAAATGCGAACCTCAAAATGTGTGGGTTGAACTTATTCATGATATAAGTGCGAAGTATAGTTTCCTCTTCTGCTAACCTGAGTCATATGATTTGAACAAAATGTTTAAGAGTTGTTGGGTTGGATGATAAGTATCCACTTTGGTGGGGTGAGTAAATTATGGACTCCCTTTACAGTCAAACGAATTCAGAAGGAGTAAAAATTAGGATAAGTTTTCGACCTTGTTAATTTTTCGAAATTGACAAGGTCCCAAATTAAGTGCAAAGCACAATTATGATAAGTGCAAAGTGGAACTTCATTGCATCCCTATCAACATTATCACTGCCAGGGGTTCTCACATCTGCTCACATCAACAAGGTTGATGATCATCGCAATAGAGAAAACCACACACAACATACAAGCAAGCAAAGGGTAAGCTAGTGTAAAGGAATCTCATTTTATAACAGTTCATAGGTAATTTCAAAGCCAAGCATAAATAACAAGCATCACACCAAAGCTATCAAAATATATGAGACTCCAAGACTTGACTATCCGAATATGTGGCTGAGGCACCACCACGTGGCAGTGGAATTATGTCCTAGCAATGAGGCGTCACCGCGAGGCCTTCACAAAATTATACCCTTATAGGAGGCACCACCACGTGGTCTTCGTGGAATTACGCCCTGGCCCTGAGGCACCACCACGACCCCCCGTGGAATTACGTCCTTTTGTCGAGGCACCACCATGAACTCCCCTTAAGAGGGTCCATGGAATTACGTCCAACAGATGAGACGCCACTAAGATCCCTCACTACAAGAGTCATGGAATTATGCCTTACCCACACTTTATACATGTTCCACCCACTAACCAAGAAATTCCCATAGCATCAATATCATGTAAATTTAACAAATCATACAACTCATGCTTTCCAATTCGTACCCAATAAAATATCATGCCATTCCCATCTCAAACTCGTATATTAATCACCATCATCATACAAACCTTCTAGTAAAGCATTTGGATCAGACAAACAAGCCACACATCAGTGAACCACTCAACAAAACACCCAAACCTACCCGCTGCCTCGCTCAAGCAAGTATGGCTCGCTCAGGCGGGTGGGATCCTCTAGCTCAGGCGAATCCCATCTCGCCTAGGCGAGGGCGCGACTAGGGAACAGTCACCTCTGCGGGGTCTCGCTCAGGCGAGCCCCTTCTCGCCTAAGCGAGATTGTACCTCGCTCAAAAATGAAGCCAGGTCGCCTGGGCGACCGTTTGTGCAAGAAAACTTGGGCGAGCCTCTGTTAGTCTCGTCTAGGCGAGGCATGCTTGCTTGGGCGAGAAAACCAGTGCCCGCCACTGTTCTTTCGAGTGACAGTCACCCACACACACCCACACAGGCATTTCAAACGATTATATTCACACACAAGCCGTTCAATCATCATATACTCGTCAAACAAGCAGAGTCTACCGAAAATATGGTAAGGTCTAGCTTCCCTTACCTGGAAGGGTTCAGCAGAAGGCTCTGAGACCAAACTTGATTAGTATAGTAGCTCTGATGCTAGCTCAGGGACGACTTAGCAAACTGGGAAAAGAATGGCAGTAGAGGCATGAGCTACTCAGAGTAATAGTAGTAGGAGTTTCAAGCACGAAGAAATAAATACTTACGTGAGGAGAAAAATGCTGGTTCGAGCTCTCTGGGTCACAGTAACACCAAACCCTAACGGAGCGGGAGACAGCTGCGACTCTAAGGGTTTGTCTGAAAAAGAGTAAGCAAGGTGAGTTAGGGCAGACCTGGGGTTCTGTTATATTACTTGGGCCAGCTCTAGTCCCACTTTCAAAAGGACAACCCTTCACTTTAGGGCAGAAAAATGGAACAAAAAATTAATGGGCCTTACAATAACTTAATATTACAAAATTAGTACTTCAGAATTTTTAAGGTTTCTACTAAAAAGAAAAAAAAAGTCAATTAAATCTCAAATTGACACTTTAATTATTCTTTTTTTTAACATTTTTAGATGTTTAACACTAATTTTTTTTGTTGATTTTTTTGTTAATTTATACTTTTTATGTTGTTTTTTTTAGATGTTTAACATTATTTTTTTTGTTGATTTTTCTGTTAATTTAAACTTTCTTATATTTAATTTTATTTAATTTTTAATAACATTAAAATATAGTTATTTTATTATTTAATTAGTTTTTAATTTTTATTTATGAACATTAAATATATATATATATATATATATATAATATTTATGAACATTTTTGTTTTTTAAGAAAAATAAATTTATATTAATGATTATTAGATCAAATTTTATTTAATATTATATTTATTTATATACCTTTATAAAATCTAATATATATTAATTATTTTTAATTAGTGTCTTGATGAAAGTAATTATTAATTATTTTTAATTAATATGTTGATGACACTAGTTAACAAGACCAAAATTTAATTATCTGATTTTCATACTTATAATTCCATACATACTTTAAACTATCTTAAAAAGATGGTTTTAGACACCATAACATACCATATTTACACTCACAGAAAAGTTAGAACCCAAACTCTCTCACTTTCTAACCCTAGCCGCCTGATTTGAGACTTTGAGGTAAGTTTCATTACTTCCTTCTTCACTTAATTTCATTCTCTCGTAGTTCACTATTTCTTCATCATTTTAACCTAATTCCTTTCTGTCAGGTTTTTCTTGAAGATCTGATCTTATGGAAGCCTCTGAAAGAATGGCTTTCATCTGCTTCATTTTAGTCTCTGCTGTGATTTCCTTGATTAGAACAGGTACTCATGTTATTTCAATTTCAAAGACGTTGAACAGAAAAATAAATCTGAAATGAATATATTTATATATATGTTTGTATTATAACAAAATTGTAAATGATTTCTGTTTGTAAAAGTTTGTTTCGTTTATATCAAAAAGGTAACTGATATTTTTAATAATGGGAAATTTTTATCTTTAGAACATTTTTAGAACATTGATGCCAAGCAAATAAAGAATAAAAAAGATTATATTGAAGAAAGGTGAAGGGGTGCAGTCACACACATAATTACTCGAGGAAGACTTAAGAATAAGATTGAGATATGAGAAATTGGTTTTAGATGGAGGAGTAGAAAATGGTTTAAAATAGGAGACCAAATCACTGCTAGCTTTAAACTCTTTTTATGAGGATGCGGTGTAGGAGCTGCTTGACAAAATGTGTCACTCCGGTAGCGTTGCCATTAATTTTTGGAAAATATTGTTTAAACAAATTTGGATAATTTAGTAGTAAACTCTGGTTTTGTGTCTTTTATTTTTCTAGGATCTCTAGGACAATGAACAATTGAGTGACTTTAATTGCCGTGATTGTGTTCATACTTTTTTATCTGTGCTTTGAATCGTGGATATAAGGTAGTACGGAAAAAGCAAAATTTCTTATAGTCTTAATATGTGGATTGTGTTGTAATTGTACAGGTAATTAATAATTTCAAAACCTGTATTTTTTGTTTGTTAATAATTTGTATATGAGAAAATGTATATGGAAAAAATCATTTTTCACAAATTTTTTCATTCACATAGCTATAAGTTGTTCGTCGACTTGGGTTAGGAGATGTATATGGGAAAAATCATTTTTCACAAATTTTGTGGTAGCCATAGGTAAAGATTAGGATATTAGGATGATTAACATTGAGTCATTTTTTTAAAAGACAACTATAAACAAACAATGTTCTTTCATATTTTGATATTTTATGGCGTGTATGAGTTCTTAAAATTGCTTTGAATATGTATGTTTTGGATTGTATTTATCTAGGTTGTGTGTGATTGGTCCCTAAGTGAGGATGACAAGAAGAATCCAATTGTTGCAAGTTCATTCTGTGTTCAAGAACTTACAGGTTGAGTACTTTGTACATGTGGATGCTGATCCTTTTGATCATGAAGGAAATGATTGTAATGAGGTTGGGAATTCTCCTCCTCAATAAAAGCCTTGTAAACAGGGACAAGAAAAATACCTGCATGGTGACAACAGTTGAACCTCACTCTTGTGATGGGCAAGTCTGGATTCCCCTACCAGCAGAAGGAGTGTGCAGAAGGAGTGTGAGGAAGGTCACAGTTGATCATTTTAGTGAGGAAAACATGTTGTTACATAATGTTACATAATGTTACATAATGTTACATCGGTATTGTGCGAATTATTGCCATGTGAATCTGATTCCCTCATTTCATTTTTGTATTTATTTCATATATCCCTCTCATACTTAGTATGATTGTTATCATATGTTTTCTTGAATTACTATGTTCATTAGTTTTTCCTTGCATGTTTGTAATTGTGATTTTCGTATGTGATAATCATATATGTATATTTATGTATACAAAAGTATATATTTACCGGTACTATCGAGGATTGACAACGAGATTATGTATACAAAAGTATTCTTTAACTTTTATATCAATGAAGCACTACTAAATACTAAGTATATACACTACAAAAAATCTTGAAAATTATGGCAGTTTAAATATGGCGATTATTTAAAACAGCCATTTTTTACAACATAATATGACATTTTTTGAACTACCATATTTTACCTGTGATATACGACGGTTTTAACCGCCATTTATTAATAGTGGAAAACTGTCATATTTTATATGTAAAATATGTCAATTTTAACTGCCATATTTTAATAAATCCCATCATAAACATTTTCATGTTCGAGTTATTAGATTAGTGAATATTGACTATTGAAGCCTTCGAGCAAATCAGTTTGCACATTGACCGTATTAAAGCCTTCGAGCACACTGCACATAGATTTGAAGCCTTCGAAACCATTTCCCTCGCAGATCTGAAAGGTTGTCGTCGCCTTTCGCTCTTCAATTTTTGGAGCTCACTGTTCGGTTCGTTTTGCAGAAAATTGTTCGTTTATGGAGCTCACTGTTTTGTTCGTTGTCGCGGCGCCATAACTCGTTTCATTCTTCAATTTCTGAAGTTCGTTCTGTTCGTTTGCGAAGCTCGTCGTCAACACTGTTCTACGCGGGAAGTTGTTGGTCTTAGGTTTTGGTAAGTTTAGAAAAATAAGGCACCACAATTTACATTGAGACTGTGCTTTCAATGAGCAAATTGCGACAGTTTTAAATGCCGTTATTTATGTCTACAAAACTCCATTTTATACAATGCATCACATGGCGGTTGTTACGGCGGTTCAGTACAAACCGTCACAATTTACTTTGTGGCGACAACATGTACGGCGATTTTTGGAACCGTCACTAGCGTAAATTATAGCGGTTCAAAATGCCGTATTTAACAAAAAAAACCGCCGTAACTTACATAATTTTTTGTAGTGTTAAAGAAAAAATCTATACCTTAAATTTTCGAAGGACTATGAATACATGGTATATATATATATATATATTTAAAGTTATGTACGGATTACTATTAATCAATAATGAGCTAAATTGGGTTGTTACATAAATCATCTTAAAATTTTTGTAACAACTACATCATCATATACATACAAAAATTTTATATGTTCAGTAGTATTTTTTGAAAAGATTAAAACATCATCTAAATATAATATAATATATATACAAATATTATTTTTATATATATATATATATTATGTATTTATGAATAATAAAGTTTAGAGATAGTATATGATTATTTAAAATGATAGGATTAGGAACATTTTTTAAAATAAAAGAACATAGGGTTATGGACATCCCATATAATAAAATTGTGACATCCTAATTAATTTTTCTTTCTTTATTAGAGAATATTACAACACCTTCATTTTGACAAAATATTTCACAGTTTATTTTTGTTTATACTTATGCTGATATTTTACATAAATACACTATAATTATGCAACATAGACTTATATTACATCATCTTACTTTTCCTTTTTTTAATAATTTAATAATTTTATTTTTATTCTTTTCCACAGTAGACTAGTTCATCGGTGTAAAAAGATAATGAATCCTATCAAGTTGATAGAAGGTGACCGTAAAAAAGGACAACATTAGTATTCCTTGGCCTTTAAAGTTAAAAGTTATTGTATTATTTTACACATCAATGATCCATTGCATTGCAAAAAAGGTTACATTGCATTAAACCAACCGATATAAGAGATGTCATCTACCCATTTGATATATATATATATATATATATATATATATATATATATATATATATATATATATATATATATATATATATTTATTTTGTTATAATCAAATAGAAAAGAAAACACAAAATACATAGAAAATAATATGAAATAAATTCTAATATTTATATACTTGAACATAAACTTTTGTTTTTATTTTATTATTATTTTTAATAAACAAGTGTACATTATCTTTCAGGGATTAATTGGGATAAATGAATTATATCATAGTCAATAACAATAATTCAAAAATATCTTAAATAAAATTTACTTATTTCAATCTTCAAAATAAAAACTCTAAGTATAAATTAATTAACACTTAGATGATTTTATTATTATATCTGATGTTATGATCGTTAAATAACGTAAAAACACATAAAATCATAACAAGTATGCATTAATTCCCACAGGATATATATGTATTTATATACTCATATAAGATAAATAATATATTAATTTATATCGATACAACAAAATATATATATATATATATATATATATATATATAATATATTATGTATTCATTATATGATATTATTTATAATAATATAAGTATACATATAAACAGTACCGTATACATGATATTTGCACATTTATATTCACAAATATCTATAATTTAAAAATAATAATAATATTTAGAAATAATTTGTGATAATTTAAAAGATGAGTTAGGACACCTCATATGATAACAGAGAATAATATATATACTTACTTCAAGTGATATTAACAAAGTTTCTTTCTCTCTCTTTCTTTTGTGTTTTCATCCATTCAATTCTCACTTTTCACCTTTCATTTCATTTATTTATAGCAGGTGGTTACAAGGTGGAAGAAGGAAACTTTATATTCTCTCCGAGTACAATGGAAGGAGGATTCATTTATTTGGAGAATTTAAAATTTTTTATAATAAAATATTTTATTTAAATAGAGAAATTAAAAAGCATTTCAATAATGCTTAAAAATTAAAATGCTTTGTATTTGAATTGTTTGTAATTAAATTCCATTCATTTTTTAAAAAATTTATTTGGATAAGAAAATTAAAATACCTTACATTTCAATTTCTTGTTTGAAAAAAAAATGAATTTATTGTGAGATAAAATTTAATTTTAACAATATTTATTTTAGGCTTAATTATGTTTTGAGTTCATGATAAATTTGGAAACATGACCGAACTACCCAATCAGATTGGTTAGAAACGACGACCCACCCGAGCTGGACCGACTGGGAAACCTAGACAGGTTGGGTAGGCCCGATGATATAGAGGCCTAACGGCCTAACCTGGACGATTGTGTCGTCAAGTTGGTCATTATGGCTCGATTTAGTCCATTTCGGTCATTGGCTCCATGTTCTAGACGGGTCCGACGACCCGAACTAGGGATGTCAACGGGGCGGGTAGGGTACGGGGCCCACCCTACCCGCTTGATAAATATTTGCCCCGTACCCGTACCCATATCCGTCGGGTATCCGTTATGCGGGTACCCGCCTATTTTTTTTATATCCGCGGGTATCCACGGGTACCTGCAGGTATTTACAAAAATATTTAAAAAAAAAATTTAACCATAACTAGTGTTTGGATCAACAAGTCTCCTTTCTCCGATTGATTATTGAAAAACAAACAAATAAAAAATCACTAACAATTTATATTGTAGTTTATTTTTGAATGAAATATTAAATAAATTACTAACTTCATCAATGTCCATCTCTTGCAACATTGTCTAAAGTTTCGTGTTGTCCAATTTTAATCTGGAAGAGCCTGAAAACATAAGAAGTTCATTAAAAATTTATAACAATCACTTAATTAAAATATCTAAGTACAAGTATTAATTTCATTTCCTTCCATGTTGGTCCATAACCAGTATTGGAAACACATCAATGCCTCCACAGTATCTAGAAGTAATATACTTCGTTGTGGGGTAAGAATCCGATCACCATTATTGAATGAAGACTCATAATGTTTTTTACTAATATATATATATATATATATATATATATATATAAGTGTATTTTTCTGAATTAAAGTTTAGCGGGTACGGGTATCCACGGGTACGGATACTATGATACCCATACCCGCCCCGTTAACATGCGGGTATCAAAAATACCCGTACCCGCGGGTATCCATTTTTAATATTTGTTTCTTATCCGTTGCGGGTTTTATCCACGGATACCCGCGGGTACGGATTTTTTTGACATCCCTAACCCGAACGAACCAGATGACCTGGATGAGCCCGATGACCTAGACGAGCCCGACGATCCGGACAGGGTCCGATACCCGGACATAGCCAAATATTTGGATAGGTCTGAATAACCAGACGGGTCCGACGACCTGGACGGGCCCGACGACCCGCAACTGCCCAAAGACCTGGACAGGCCAATTGACTAAGGCGAAGCAGACTATCCAGACGAGCCCAATGATCCGAACGGACCCGACAATCTAGACATGTCCGACGACCCAAACGGGCCTGACGATCCAGACGGGCCCGACGACCCGGACGAGCCCGATGACTCAGACGAGCTCGACAACCTAGACAGACCCGATGACCCAACCAGGCCCAAAGACTCGGACGGGTCCGACGACTCGGACGAGGCCGAGGACCCAGACGAGCCTAACGAGTTGGACATGTCTGACGACCTAGACAAGCTTGATGACCTAGACGGGCCCGACAACTCGGACGGGCCCGACGACCGGACGAGCTCTTTCAAATCGTCGGGTCCAACCGGGTTGTCGAGACCGTTCAGATAATCTGGCATGTACGAGTCGTCAGGCTCGTCTGGATCCTCATGACCGTCCTGGTCGTTTGGCCCGTATGGATCGTCGGGCCTGACGGTTTGGAAGCGCCCGTCCGGGTCATTGTTCCCGTCTGAGTCATCGGGCACGTTCGGGTCATCAGGTCCGTCTGAGTTGGGCCTGTCCGGGTAGTCAAGCCTGTCTGCATCGTCCTGCATGTCCAGGTCAAATTGACACCCTCGGGCTCGTCCGACCCGTATGAGTTGTCATACCCGTTTGACAACTCCACCATAGAGTCTAGAATGTGAGGCTGAGTGAGAAGAATTTCAAATTCCACCTACTTTGAGAGTGTGTTTGAATAGAGTATTTTAATGAAGTAATTCATTTTTTTGAAGAATTTAGATTGCTTTGTAATGAAATACTTTGTTTGGATACAGAAATTAAAAAACATTTCAAATGCAAGCATTTTTTTGAGGGATTTCAATAAGCTAAATAAGTAGAAATTCAAATACCCTCAAAATAGGTGGAATTTGAAATTTTTCTCACTCAACCTCACATTCTAGACTCTTTGGTAGGCCCGATGACACAAACGGGGCCGACGATTCAAACGGTTCCGACGACCTGACTGGGCTCAACGATCCAGACGGGTCCAACAACCCGAATGGGCTCGACGATCCAGACGGGTCCGACGACCCAGACGGGCCCGACAACCCAAACGAGTCCGACGACCCAGATGGGTTTGACGACCTGAATGGGCTCGATGATCCAGATAGGCTCGTCTATTGACCCGAACAGGCCCGACGACTCGGACGACGCAGACTATCCAGAGAAGACCAATGATTTAACGAGCCCGATAATCCAAACGGGTCTGACGACCCGAAGGGGCCCTTCCAAACCTTCGAGCCTGACGACCCGGACGGGCCCGACGGGCCCGACAACCCGGATGAACTCTTCCAAACCGTCAAACCTGATAATCTAGACGGTCCCGACGACATGGACAGTCCCAACGACACAGATGGGCCCGACGACTCAGACGGGTCAAACTATCCAGACGAGCCCGACGACCCAGACGGGCCCGACGGTTTGGAAGGCTCGTCTGAGTTGTCGGACCCGTCCAGGTCGTCGGGTCCTTCTTGATCGTCGAGTTTCCAAATTTATCATAAAACATAATTAAACCTAAAATAAATATTGTTAAAATTAAATTTTATCTCACAATAAATTCAATTTTTTTTCAAACAAGAAAATGATATGTAAGGTATTTTAATTTCCTTATCCAAACAAATTATTTAAAAAATAAATGAAATTTAATTGCAAGCAATTCAAATGCAAAGCATTTCAATTTTTACGCATTGTTGAAATGCTCCATCCAAACACAAGGTGAGGGTATTGAATTTCTACTAATTTAGCTAATTGAAATCCTTCAAAAAAAATATTTGCCTTTGAAATGCTTTTTAATTTCTCTATCCAAAAAAAGCATTTCATTACAAAGAAATCTAAATTCTTCAAAAAAATGAATCACCCTCTTGAATTGCCTCGTCCAAACACAACCTAAAAAAAAGGTGGAATTGGAAATTCTTCTCACCCAACCTCACACTCAGGACTCAACCCCAAACGGACCCGGTAAATCCGACAACCATGACAGGTTGGGCTGGCCAAACACTCCAGACGAATCAGACCGACCGGACAACACAAACAGACCCGATGACCCAAACAGACCGGGGTGACCTGATGACACAAACGAGGCAGGTGGGCTTGACAACTCAAACAAGCCAGTGAGTCTGATGGCCCAAGTAAGACCGATGAGCCCAGTGACACACACGGGTTTGGTGAGCCAAATGCCCTAGAGGTGTTGGGCGGGCTTGACAACCCAGACCTGTCGGACAGGCCCAACGGCCCAACGAACCCATTCACCGACAAGCCTGATCGACCCGACAACTTAAATGAGCTCGATCGGTCCGACGACTTGGGCGATATTGGCTGGCCCAACGAAAAACTTGTCGGGTGTGCCCAATGACACAAATAGGCCCGACAACCCAGATAGGTCGGGCAAGTCCGATGATCTAGTGGGTCCAAGTCGGGCCAACGACCTAGACGGGCTAGGTCGGGCTGGGTTGACGAATTTGACGAGCATGATTTGCCCGTATGGGCTGTCAGGTTGATCATGCTTGTCTGGATCGTTGAACCGACCCAACCTAACTCTTCTGGGTTTCTCGACCCGACTGAGTCGTTGGGTCGGCCCGACCCATCTGGGTCGTCGAGTCCGTTTCCAAATTTATCATGAACTCAAAATATAATTAAGCCTAAAATAAATATTTTTAAAATGAAATTTTATCCCATAAAAAATTCAATTATTTTATCTAAAAAAGAAATTGAAATATAAGTTATTTTAATTTCTTTATCTAAACAAGTTATTTAGAAAATAAAGAAAATTTAATTGCAAACAATTCAAATACAAAATATTTTAATTTTTAAGCATT
>Ga0214544_1009341_pt1 | contig 15456 bp, 5 predicted proteins | sample CNSS3metaG_FD_160074 | JGI IMG/M metagenome (GOLD analysis project Ga0214544, IMG submission 160074) | Root nodule microbial communities from cowpea collected in UCLA plant growth center, Los Angeles, California, USA - CNSS3 | ecosystem: Host-associated > Plants > Roots > Nodule | place: USA...
TGAATCAATCCATCATCTTCTTCTCTTAAGCTTTGTGAAAGGAACCTTCACATCTAGATAGCTTGCTATCTTAATGTCCAGTGGGGATTTCACTTAGCTTTCTTAATCAACTCACACCATATTCAATGATCTTAAAAAGGAACCAGATAATCCTTCATCACCTTTGTTCTCCACTTAAATATTTATTTAACGAAGCAATGTACTTGGTCCGGCAGCAATGCCCAAAAGTCTGCACATATGCATCAACAAAACTTATGAAATGTCATTGTACATGTTAGTCAATAATAACCAAAATTTAAGTCTTCACACCTTCAACTCATGCTTCTTCTGACCACCGCATTCCCTGCTATCACTATAATTAGCCATGACACTATCACTTTTGTAAACTACTGTTGTCACGTCCTGCCATTTGTGCATTCACATACTAATAGGTTAGCACTTACAAACTCATACCTTACCACTTCAAAAATGATACCTTAACACTTACAAACTCACAGCTTAGCACTAACAAACTAAAAGCTTAACACTTAAAAAATGATAAAAATAAATTGATAGGTTAGCACTTACAAACAAAGAGGTTAGCACTTATATTATAATAGCTTACCATAAATGCAATCCATATCACCTATCAAGAAATGCAATAACAATGGACATCATATGTGCCAACATGTAAGCATGCTTTAGCACACCAAATATTTTTTCCCACTTAACATAATTTCGAACCAATCATGATATCTGTAAAAACAATTACCCCACTCACAACTCTGTTGTGCAAACATTTTAAATATTCATTTCCAAATCATTACTGCAAAGTTTGTGCAAAAGTCATTACCTTGCCTTAGCACTTATATATTAACAGGTTAGCATAAATTTTCAACAATCACTTTGCTTACCTCTTCAATAACACTCATTTAAAAAAAAAAAAATCAAAACTTTATCACATATTTATTGTAACCAAAAAAATCACTCCTTTCCAAAAACATCAACAAATTTCTCGGAGTGGGTTAACCCAAAAATTTTTGTGCTCCACCAAAACAGAAAGGGATGACCACGGAACAGAGCAACGACCATGGATAAAGAAGAAAATTATAGGGCTCACCAACAACACACATACGAAACGACATGGAGGACGAAAAAACAGTGTGCAAGCACGAAAACGATACATGTAGATGGTTTAACGACTAAATGCTCACCATCACTACTCCAACCACTTCCACTACGTGCTTTGTAACTCCTCTCTTCCTTTTCTCAGTTCCTTCTCTCACTGATTCGCTCTCTCTCACCCCATTCTCTTTCAGGTCTGTAAATCTCGCTTCTCTCACTTCAACCACTGCTGCTTCTCTCTCTCTCACTTGTTTCTATTTCACTTCTGTAACTCCTTCAAACCACCAATCACTCTTTCCTTCTGTGGCCTTTTTTTTAAAAAAAATTAAAATCTCTCACTGTCACGTAAGGTAGTGAGAGAAGTTGTCAAAATTGGTTGTTAAAATATCATTATTGTATTTTCTTTCCTTTTCATTCTAATAATGTGACTAATGAGTGTTTGTGTTAAAGTTTTAGTGGTTGACATATGTTAATAAGATTAATGTCATCCAAGGTAATATACTGAATAAAATGGTGAAAAATTATTCTATTTAGAGTTTGTCTTAGTGTAGTTAGTTGGTATGAGAGTTTGGAGATCAGATGATGTATGCTTTTTTTTTATTAAGGGCTTAATGATTATATATTATATTGAAACCAAGGAGCATAGCAGTTGTTCATAAATATATATACTTGTATAATAATTTGGACAATTCTAATTTTTTTCATATATATATGTCATGGTGGTTTTGGCATTATTATATTATATTATATTATATTATATTATATTATATTATATATATATATATATATATATATATATATATATATATTATGTATATTAAAGTTAAAATATTGTGGCTTTTGGTTTTGATGGTTTTTCTATATAGGTTTTGGTTATGATGGTTTATTATGGCTTTTAAATTATTGTAATATATTAAGTTTTGGGTAATGCTGAAAGTGTGGAGTTGTTGGGTTTAGTAGTGTAGAATTAATTTTAGTAGTTAATTGTTGTTAGCATATTCAAGATATATTATTCGAGATATATATGGATGTAGGAATTTTATAATATGTATTATTATATATATTTTTTATATTTAAGTTATCTACGAAAAATTGTGTAGGTAAATTATCTATGAATATTTTCGTAAGTAAGTTATCTAAGTAGAATTTTGCAAATATATTATCTACGAAAATTTTCGTAGGTAAGTTATCTACCAAATTCTTCGTAGGTAATTCGAATATTTTTCCTACGAGCTACTTTCGTAGATAATTATCTACGTCTTTCTTTCATAGATAATATTCGTAGATACGCTATCTACGAAGTATGTTTTCGTAGATAAAGTTACCTACCAGCTCAATACCTAGGAAATTTGGTTCGTAAGTAATTCGTAGATAAAAACGCATTACCTACGAAAACAAAACATTACCTACAAAAAACTAGCGTAGATAATAAGCTGATTTCTTGTAGTGTACCCAAAATAGCATAAATAGCTAGGAAAAACTATGCAGATAAAAGAATTATCAATATTCCATAATTATATGACCCATTATATTTCATAAGTTTGCATCCTAGTTAACTTCACACTAAAATCCCTCAATCAAAATGCAGACTTAAGTGAGTGTGTATTGTACTTTGCTCGAGAATTTTGTGAAGAAAAGTAACATTAACTATTTTTTCAAGAGATTCTTTTTGGTGTGATTTTTCCTTTGTCTAATGAATCTACTTTACATACAGAAGTAGTAAACATTCTTTATAACATAGAATAAACATGTGTGTTTCCAATTTGGTACAAGGTTAGCTAGTTTTTATATGTTTATCGTCTAAAAAATTCGTGCTTTATCAAACGTAAAATATGGTTGCACAACTTTGTATCATCTATTAAACGAACACTTGTGTCTCTCATGATCTTTTATGTATTAAACCATTATCTTTACGACAAAGCATAGTCATGTTTGTATGCTTAGCTTATTTTAGCAATTAATAAAAATTATAGGGGATTGAACTTTTCTCTAACAAAACAATTTCTCTAAGAAGACATTTTCACAAAACTATCTTTTTAAGTATAAAATAGAAAAGTTAAATGATAAAGAAATTTACGTAAATCAATTTTCTTAATGTTGGCTTGTTTAAAGCACTTAAACTATGTTTAGTTCTTGATCAACTTGATCAACTTTCACTAAAGTATATTCTCGATACAAGTATTAATTGGACTCTATCACATTAGGCTAAACTACAGTATTATTTATAACTTTTGGCTAAACTAAACTTATTCTTGGAAATAACCACTTTTTGCTAAGCACAGATATTCTTTAGATACAACCACTCCTATCTAAGAACAATCATTTTCGACACAATAATTCATAGGTAAAATACTTTGATTACAAAGGGTGCAATCTACATGAACACATGTTTCATTCACTAAAAAAGATTAACGTCCTTAGACAGTACAATGTTATGAATACACTTCTAGTTGATTATGAACATTGTTCTTCCTCACACACAGTAATCATCTAGGAGGGAGATTATGATAAATTTAAATAAAAGATAAAAATTTTCAATCTGAATGGAAGAAAAAAGATGAATAGATCTTTACAAGAGACTTGGCCACTCAAGTTTTTCCACTTTGAAACCTGAACTTAGAATTACAATAATTGAAGCTCATGAATTCAAATATAAGTCGTGCATGGAATCTATAAAGATAAAGCAAGAGCTTTTCAACAATGATTTGAAAAAGAGTAACCTTGTGTTTGGATAAAGTATTTCAAATATCCTGAGAAATTGAAATGCATTGTATTTGAATTACTCGCAATTAAATTCCTTTCATTTTCTAAATAACTTGTTTGGATAAAGAAATTAAAATACCTTACATTTAAATTTCTTGTTTGGATAAAACAATTGAATTTCTTATGAGATAAAATTTCATTTCAACAATATTTATTTTAGGCTTAATTATGTTTTGAGTTTATGATAAATTTGGAAACGGGCTCAACGACCTAGATGGATGGGCCTACCCGACTACCCAGTTTGTCCTAGTCCGTCTAGGTCATTGGCCTGACTTGGCCCCACTAGGTCGTCGGTCCGCCCGACCCATCTAGGTTGTTAGGCGGCCTGTTTGTGTCATCAGGTTTTCCTGACCAGTTTGTGCCATTGGGCCACCCGACCCAGCTAGGTCGTCAAGCTAGTTGGTAACGCACGGGTCGTTGGGCCAATCAGGCTCATTTATGTCGTTGGGTTGGTCGGGCATGTCCAAGTCGTCGAGCTAATAGGGCTTGTCTAGGTCATTCAACCGTTTGGGCCCATATAGGTGGTCGGGTCAACCATCTAGGTGGTCGGGCCACGTCGAGCTGGTCAAACAAGTCTGTCTAGATTGTTGGGCTGGTTAGGCTTGTTTGGTCGAAGAGCCAGTCAGGCCCATCTAGTTGTCAGGCCCATCTGGATTGTCAGGCCGGTTAGACCTGTACGGGTTATTGGGCTGGTCAGGCTCGTACAAGTCGTAGGGCCTGCCCATGCGACACCTCTAGGTCATCTTGCCCGCCCGACTAGTATGGGTTGTCGGGCCTACTCAACTTTTTGAGGTCATCGGGCCCGTCAGCACATCTTGTTTGTCTGATCTGTCTTGGTCATCGAGCCCACCCGACCCGTTTGGATCATTGAGCCCGCCCCGCCCGTTTGGGTTGTTAGGCTTGCCCGACCTGTATGGGTCATTGGTAGGGATGGCAACGGGGCTGGACGGGGACGTGTTTCACTATCCCACACCCATCCTTGTAGAAAAAAATTAATCCTCATCCCCATACCCAAATCCAATAGGTATCAAACTTTTGTCCCATTCTCATCCTCACCGAGTAACGGGTATAATCTCGTACTCATACCCGTACCCATTTTTTTACTACTTCAATATTAATTTTAATTAATTTTTATAAAATAATAAAAAAATTGTGGTAAAAGAAACATAATATTATCAAATATTCAATATTAGGAGGATGGTGATTTTTTCAATATCAAATACTTTGAAATATATTATAATTGTTTACATTTTAGATTAGAATACCAAATAAAATTTCATGAGAACTAAAACATTTATTAAATTTGTAAATATTAATAAAACCTAGTTGATAAAATTTAAAAATATTTTTAAAAAAATATAAAAGGAAAACAAATATTCAAACTAAAATATATTTTAAATGTTTGTTTACTTCAATTTTTTAAATTCTAATGAATCTCTTTTTTATACACTAATAAAAATTTATAGTACATCACTTGATCAAAATGACACAAAGAACAAATAATAAAACATAATAATAAAATTTTTACATAGATCTTGTATATTTTGAACTACAATATATGTTGGATGGTGATAAAAAAATATTCATGGCAATTACTGTAACGTCCCATTTAATAAATAAACTTACTTAAATGACACGTCACACAATATAATAATACGAGCAAAGACACGGAGTAAAGACTCGCTCCTTAAAGGTACCCAAGAGTTATAAAGGGAAATCTTGAGGCACACCACGATGCAAAAACAAGACAAGGTACAAGGTCTAATGTAACCAGAAACACAGTACCAATCAATAAAATACATGGGCCATAGCCTTAGCAAAAGACATAAAGAGCAAAGCCCAAGTCCAATCGACTAAGCAGCGGAACCATCACCTCCCTGTTGACCACGGGTGTTCCTCGCATCTGCTCACATCAACAAGTTGATGATCATCGCAAAAGAGAGAACCATACAACAAAACACACAACAAATAACAGAAGGATAAGCTAGAGCCAAAAATAGTTTTATCATGCAATCAGATACACTTTCGTATTCAATTGTACATACATCATCCAAGCATGTTATGACCTTCCCAAATGATACACTAAGACTCGGCACGACTCATCCGGATACATATAATCTAGTCGATTTCTCTACTCACCCCCGAGCTGTTCACCCTCGAGCTAAGTGTTACAAGTGTTACAATGTCTCAATCCCCCACACACAAGGTTAGCCCTTAATGAGTTTCAAGCCTCCTACTACTCTCACCATAAGAGTCAGTCCGCTCTAAGTGAGACTAACTGACTTCTTAGAGTGTCAGGATGCAACCTTACCTTGAATCCTTACCAAATTATATAGATGGGGTACCACCATGAACTCCCACTAACAGGGGTCATGGAATTACGTCCCGACCACTGAAGCACCACCTCGAGGTCTCACCTAGAGACTTATGGAATTACGTGCTGACCACAGACCAAACATGCTCAAACAATCAAGTAATATCCATCATGTACATCAATCTCATACCAACCTTTATAACCATCCATTTTCATATTTCAGGTTAAATCCATACCAATTCATCGTTTCCATTTCATGAATATAGAAGTGTGTTTCAATACCAATACCATGCCACTTTAATTACCAACCCTCTCATTCATTTTTCATGCCAAGATCACACCAACTCATCAATCTAATTCATAACCACAGTTTATTCAATACATTTCACAGTCTCATACTTTAATTAGAGTGAATCAAGCAATCAAACAATCCACAACAACCAACTGGAGAAAACAGTGTGGCCTACAACGGACCTCGCTTAAGCCAGAAGCCCTCGCTCAGGCGAGAGGAGTTCCCTTACTCAAGCTACAGACTCTCGCTTAGGCAAGATCGCGACAGAGGCCTTGGGAGGTTTTCGCACACTCGCTTAGGCGAGCCCTCCCTCGCCTGAGCGAGACCACTCCTTGCCCAAAGCTGAGGTTCCTCGCCTGGGCTAAAACTGCAGTGGCACCCCAAGGCTTCCACGCCTTCTCGCTTAGGCGAGCACCTCTCGCCTGAGCGAGACAGTGGCTCGCTCAAAACAAGAGCTCTCCGCCTGAGCGAGAGTTCATGCATACCCTGGTCTGCTCCTACAAGTCTCGCCTGGGCGAGTCACTCTCGCTTGGGCGAGAGCAATAGATCTCACCATTGTCCTTCCTGCAACAGTCATATTTTCACACCCAAATAGCAATACAATGCATTTCGCATATTCACTGCAACATACAGTCCATACAAACACCTAACAAACTCTAAACAGGCCAAAGAAATCATTTAAAACCCAAAACCCTAACTTCCCTTACCTAGAAGGGCTAATATCAGACTTTGACTCCTAGGCCAACGAAACCAGTAGCTCCAAGAGCGGATTTATAAACTGGAACATCGGCACAGAAAAGGAACTAGATTACCACAGTGGACCTTCAGCGAACAAAATACTAAAAGGTAACTAGAAAGGAACTAGCATGAGCTGAGAGCTAACTTACATGAAGCAGAGTTGAGCTTAGAGCTAGCTTAACCAAGAGTTGTGACCAAACCCTAGCAGAGCGTTCTGAAAGGAAGAGGGAGCGTATGCTATGAGCTATTTTGCAAGAATGACAAGAGTGGAAGGGTGTTTGGCTGCCTTAGGGGCCTTGTACACCCTATGGGCCAACCCTTAGGCCCACTAGATTGGGGAAGTCCTTAAAATAAACGGGAAAAATATAAGTGGGCCTTACAATTACATTAAATTTTTATATTACAGAAAATAAAAGTTATTTATACAATTATAGTGAAAAAATTACAGTATGATTGATAATGAGTTAGAAAATAAAAAATAATTAGATAAAATATATCGAAATAGTATTCTACATGATGAAAATAAATAATATATTAAAAAATTAACAAACGTGTGTCTTAGAAACAATTTGAGAGACTATTGAAAAAAAGCGCGCAAAGAAAAAAAATATATAATTAAGGGTATGATAAGATGAAAAATACCTTAGAGATTTAAGAGAACTTTTCAAATATCAACATACTCAATGGTTGAGAAATAATGAAAATTATTTTAGCGAAACAAAATAGTTCTTCAAATGAAACAAAAATGAATAATAAGTAAAGATTTTTTTTATATTACCTAGTAAATGAAAGTATTAAACACTTAAATTGAGATTATTAAACATTATCATGTGAAAGAAAAATATACAATAAATAAAAATAATAAAAAATGATATATGTTAATTAGAAAAAAAAACTTATGTCTCACATTAGAAATATTCAAATGTGAGACATAAGTTTTTTTCTAATTAACATATATCATTTTAACATAATTACACAAAGGTTATGATAATATGAAAAATATATTAGAGATGTGAATAAGTTTCATGACAAACCAAATAATTAGAAGAAATAAAAAATAGAAAGTGAGTGTATATATATTTGTAGGTCCTCATTTTTGTAGCAAAATCTCAATTTGGTCCTCATATTTTTATTGGTCTCAATTAGGTCCACATTTTTGTAAATCAGTAACAGTTATTTCATTTTCGTTATAATGGAACTAACATCGTTAAGTAGGTGTCACGTGTTAGCTCCTCATTTTTTAAAATTTTTAATTTTTTTTTTTTATTTTTTTAAAATAATATTTATGCCAAATGTCACATCTGTTGTGTGCCACGTGTCAATCTAATATGGTGACACATGTCAAATTATTATATGAATCTCAATTTGGTCCTCATTTGTTAATTTGATTTGATTTCAGTCCCAAATTTTTTAAAAAAATTTCAATTTCATGCGCTCCAAATTTAGACCGAATTTTACTTTTATATAATCTTATGATTATTTTTATTAAAATTGATATTTTTATTAAATATTTTAATAATATTAAGTGTATTTAATATTAAAATTTTAAATATATTTATTTTAATTTGTTATAAAATTGTTTTAAAAAATATTTGAATTTATAGAATTGTTATTTTTAAGCCAACTCTAAAAAAATTGTTGATATTTAATGTTATACAAATATTTTGAATATAAATTTATAAATCTATATATTTATAATTTTAAAATAAAATTTAAATAAAGTTTAATGTAAAATATAAATTTAAATAGATTTAATATTGTTTAAAATATGTAATAAAAATATCACTTGTAATAAAAATATCATCATAACATCTATATAAAAATTAAATTTGGTTGAAAATTTGGAGTACATGGAATTGAAAATTTAAAAAAAAAAATTGGGACTGAAATCAAATCAAATTAACAAATATGAGGACCAAATTGATATTCATACAATGATTTGACACATGTCACCATATTAGATTGGCACGTGAGATACTACAAACGTAACACGTGGCATAAATATTTTTTTTTTAAATTTAAAAATTTTAAAAAATAAAATTTAAAAAAATTTAAAAAGAATAAAAAAAAAACGAGGAGCTGACACATGGTACCTACTTAACGGTGTTAGTTCCATACTAACGAAAATGACCTAATTGTTACTGATTTATACAAATGTAGACCTAATTGAGACTAATAAAAATATAAGGACCAAATTGAGATTTTGGTACAAAAACGAGGATCAAAGGAGTATATATATATATATATATATATATATATATATATATATATATATATGGTTACTTAATTAATTGTGAATATTTTAATAATTTAAACGAAGACGGAGATATGGCAGGGACAAGTATTATGGCAGGGATATGTAATCCTCATACCCATCCACATACCCAATTAAAAAATTCGGGAATTCCTCATACCCATACCCAGTCAATGCGAGAATTCTACTTCAAAACGGGGACAGGTTTAGGCAATACCCACGAAGGCGGATTTATTTGGCATCTCTAATCGTTGGGCCCGCGTAGCCTGTTTGGGTCATCAGGTCCATCTGGGTCGTCGGGCCCACCCGGCCTGTTTGATTCGTTAGTCGTCGTCCAGGCTCGTCAAGCTCGCCTACGGGACCAAATTGACAAATCTACTTGAGAGTCTAAAGTGTGAGGTTGAGTGAGAAGAATTTCAAATTTCACCTATTTTGAAGATATTTGAATTTCTACTCATTTATCTAATTGAAATACTTGAAAAAAAATGCTTACATTTTAAATGCTTTTTAATTTTTCTATCCAAACAAAAAATTACATTACAAAGAAATCTAAATTCTTCAAAAAAATTAATTACTTTATTAAAATGCTCTATCCCAACACACTATATAAGGTTCTTAGTGATTAACAATAAAAGAATTTTATGGAATTTTATGGAAATGTTGCAAAAGAACTTCAGAAAAATTAGCTCTTTTAAATTTGCTACCATGAAACAACAAAGTGATTATAAAAATGTATTGAATCTTACTAAAGGTATAAAGAAGCAAATGAATAACTAAATGCTAAAATCATTCACCTTGAGCAAGAAAATCAAGTGGTAAGAAGAAAAAAAAAGGCTAGATTCAAAGAGACTCATTTTTACAATTTTGTCACATTTGAGATAGAATAAATAATAAAACAAGATTTTGAACTTCACAAACTCACATATGCTTTTAAACGAGAAGGTCAAGAAAAAAGAAGATAATGACGAAGTTAATAATGAGGAGGGTAAAGAGAACAACAATGGAAATAATGAAAATGTTCACGATAACAATTACAAAGATGAAGATAACAAATTTCGGAATAATCATGATAAGGACTTCAGTATTGAAGAAACATCTTATGAAGGAGAGAATTAGAATTTGAAAAGTTTCTTACTATCTAATAGGTTTTTGTTATCATTTATTGTTTTTTAAATTAAAATAAATTGTTTCTCATACTTGAGTGCCTGCGTTGTATAAATGTGAGCACCTTTTGTAGATTTACAAAAGCAACTACTGAATCATTTTGTATTATGTCAGTTTGTTGTGATTGTGGAGCATTCGCCACCGATAACATATCATACATTCTCTTATCCAAATTTATTCCGCATTTATTTTGGTGTCTTCTATTGTTAACACTTCTAGAGTTCCAAGGCAACAAGTTTATCCTACATGATATAAACCCTTATTGTGCAAGACCACAATAAAATTCTTAGCACAAATCTACTTCTATAACCTATTAGTTTTACACGTAAGGCAGCTAAAAATAACACAGTTTCTCTTGCTTTTACAGTACCTCTATAAATTAATCTAGGAAGTAGGTACCTCCCTGTATTCAAATTGCTCTTCTTCCTTGTCTGCTGAAGCTTCAAGCTTTTGCCCCGGAGCAGGACCATAAGCCCAACAAATAGCAAGAAAGTAAAAGTAGTTAATTACACCCAAGAAAGTGAGTAATGCATAATAGTAATTCAAATGGCCCCTGTTAATGTTAGTTGATAACCAGCTCTCCTTCCCTCCTAAACTAGTGACCTTGTCAACTATGCTCACCAACACACCTCCCACTGCATTAGCAGCAGCTAGCTCAAGAGTGAAAAGAGCCATTGCAAAACTAGACATGGTCTTGGGGAAATACGTGTAGAAAAACTCAACCTGCCCAACAGGGTTAAAGGCCTCACCTATTCCAAGCAAAACAAACTCAGGAACCAACCATAAAACTGACATGTTAATTACAGCATTAGGTTGGTCTTCAAAGCCTTGTTCAATGGCCGCATTTCGTCTCATAGTTTCAACTAAAGCTGATGTTGCCTTACCTACACATACAAACAACAATCCTATCCCAATTCGTGTTTTACAACTGAATCCTCTAGGCATGCCCCAATGTTTTGCCAGTAGAGGTACGATTATGCGGTCATATGTGGGAATGACTATTGATAATGTGATTACCATGACAAGAGTGAAGGACCCTGCAGGCATCTTGAAATTGCCAACTAACCTTCGGTCCAAGGTAGTTGCCTGGAGAGTAGAGAATGAGCTTTGGGAAACCATCATCAAGATGCCCGTGGACCACATAGGAAGCACTCTGAGCAAAGATTTCAGTGACTCCACCTGTCCGACTGTGCATTGGCTCCATGGATCTGAAACTGATCCATCAGGGTTTGAGAGAGTCTCAGGAGTTTTTATCATGCAAGCTTTGTTCAAACACCTGTAAGATAAGATAATGTTAATTCACTCAAAGAACTCAAATAGATATTATAGGACAGGTGTCATAGTTAAATCCTTTATTTATTTATTTCTTATTGATCCCCCATAATTTCTCTCTTAAACATATTTGCACGCATTTACTTAATATTTATTTCATTAATTGACAGAATTGAATAGCTGTAAATTAATCATGTAATAAGTAAAGTTTACTTTACAATTATAGGCCGAGGTTGTGCAACTTAAAGATTTTAGTTAAATGAGATTCTCTAAATCATGAGAGGCATTCAGACAAATTTTATAGAAGGAACATTTCTATATGATGGGATTACTCTGAACACTCAGAGAAATAGAATTTGTCAAGGGGAACCAAAACCATTACTAACAAAGAAATAATGAGAATAAAAAATTATCTTGAACTAAGTCAATAAATGATTGTCACTATTCAGTATATGATGATAATTGGAGATATCATTGGCTGTCTCTCACATAAAATGTTTAGGGGGAATAAGTATTTGAGAAGTTAAACTGAAAGGAAATTGCATAGTAAGGGCGAGCACAAGTACCTAAGGCTATCAGTAGGAACCCTCAGCTCAGAATCGGGGTCTTGATAGTATTGATCAAAGTTGCTATGAGGAAGACTAAGTTTTCTGTTCTTTACAGAGACTACAGCGACTTGTACAAAACTAGTGAGTAAGCTGTGACCGGGCTTCGCTTTGGCGTAGAAGGGAGAACCAAGGATGAAACTGACAGCCGATATGAGCATTAGCAAAGCAGGTAAACCAAATCCAATTTTCCATCCCAGATTTTCTTGAATGTACACAATTACGCTCAAAGCAATTATAGTTGATAACGCAATTGAGGTATAATACCAATTAAAGTAGCTATCCAAGAGCCTCTCATCGTTAGATCCTTCTTTAATTGTCAGTTGATCTGCTCCAAATGCTATGGAACAAGGTCTGACGCAACCAGCTCCAATGGAAATTAATCCCAAGGAAAGGAATAGAACAGCTAGTTGGGCTGTTGTGGCGGAGCTGCAGTGTAGCATGATTGATTCACAGGAAGGTTTTAGCTCTGGGATCATGGCAGTTAACCACAAAACGATTAAACCCTGTGAGAGGCAACAAATATAATAACAGCATTATGAAAATAAACATCATGAAAAATCATTCATATGGCGTTCTTCGGAAAAACCTATTTTGAAGCACACTTTGAATCACAAAACCAAGCCAGCTAAAGCAATTACAGATAATTTGTGTTTCAGCTATAGCAAGACAATTATTAAATTTCTTCAACAAAGGTTATCATTTAAGAAGAAGATTATGCTACTATGCGAGTGCTTAAGTATCTTGGATTGGATTAAAGGTTGCCTGAAGCAAATTTCTGAGCCAAGTTTTACTAGGTTTCTTTGAATCATGACAAAAGATACAGTTGACAAAGAAAGATTTGCATTCTTACCAGCTACAACCAGTGTATTTGGTTTTCTTTTTGGGAATAAAAAAAGTAAGTAGAATGCCTAGTCAGTGAATCAACCGTGAATTACCAATGAATTATTTAAAAGTCATTAAGTAATTTTTAATGGATTAACTGACTTTAAACTTCTTTTTTTATCAAAATTATATTTTTAAATATATAGTCTGAAATTTCAAATTTCTAACATTTTCTGATCTTGTAAATAAAAGTAACTTCAGAAATCTATTAACATTATTACAATTACTCATGATTAAAATCCTGAAACAACTTTTAATTTCTTATAACTATAATTCGATAAAAATATTTCTCCTTTCCAAAAATTTTATTTTAACTTTAATTTATAGAGAGTCAATATTCATGAGTGTTTTAAATATATATATATATATATATATATATATATATGTATATATAAATTTTTTAAGTAGGTTTCAAAATAATTCATTTTAATTTTAATATATTTTATATATTTAGCACTGAAAAACGTTTGATATGTATCTTTATATTTCAAAAATATATTTTTTGAAGATTTGCCACTTTCTATTTATTTTTATACAATTTGAATTGAACCCTAAAGTTAATCTATTAGCAACATTCACAAAAGAAACAAGAACTCAAATTACAAAAATCAAAGAAAAGTAGAATTATGTATGGAATGTGAAAAACAACACAATCCAAGATGGATTGATAAACGGGAGAAAATTCAAATATAAATTTAAGAAAACTAGTTATACAATTAAAAAAAAATGTGACTACTTTTATCAAATAGAATATTTAACAAATTTTTGAAAATTTAAATACTTTAAATTTTAATATTAAAAGACAAATTATATATACCATCGTAGTCCATTACATAGTGTTTCTCCCGCTGCTATTCTCAGTCTCTAGATAATTCCAGTGCTTCTGGATGATTGATTATGTTTAAAATATAAGTATTATACATTTACTTTCTTCACAATTTTTTAATATTATAAAGAAAGTTTAACGCATAAAAATATTTTACTTTTTCCGTATTTTTAATATTTTATTATCTCATATTTCAAATTTTCTTCATACATCATAATTTTTCTAAGAAAATATTTCTGTCCGAGTTACAAATTATTTCTTACAAAATCTAAAAATAAAAAATAATTTAGAAGTCAAAACTAATTTCTGAAAATGAAAAAAAAATTAAAAATTTTAAAAAATTAACTTTCAAATTATACAAAATCCGAAAAGACGAAATTAAAAATTTTAATTTAAGATTGCGCGACGGAAAAATACGAAAAGGCAGAAAGAATTTGCCTTAAAAGCTTCACCAGAATCATGAACATACAGTAATCAATAAAAAGAAAAGTTAATATACCATCATCAGTTCTTGGTCTCGACAAATATTTATATAACACATCTGATAACAAGGTAAATTTTATTTTATAATTTTTTAAAATTTGAATATATAAATTAAAAGTTAGAATGAGTCTCATTTAACATATTTTTGTTAGTCGGAGTTGAAATGCATACAGAGAATTTGGTCAATCAATTTGAAATTAGAGCAAAACAGAAAGCTTTAACTAATTTTTTTTTTTTTTGTTGTTTAAGTAAACTTACAAGAAGGCTGGAGAAGGATCCGATAGAAATGACGGTGAATCGACCCAAGTAAGAATCGGAGAGAAAGGCGCCGAAGATGGACAAGATGTCGGAGGTGGCAGACCAAGTGTAAATTACGCTTGTGCCCTTGGCAATAGGCATGCCGTAACCGTTCAGCAGGTACAGTATCATGTTTGGCATGATCCCGTAGCTCGCCACTCGCTCCAAACACTCGTTCACTGATCATTTCTCAATCAAAGTAAGCAAAACGACGTCGTCCGATGATAAAGAGAGAGTGAGTGAGTGCAATCAAAGAGTTTTTCAGTGAGTGAGAAATACCTAATAAGGTTTACTGCTGGAAAAATGTGTATCTTTTCATTCATCAAGACAACAATATATATATACACATTTACAAGGAACTGTTACCCTATTAAGGCCAACAGAATTGCAGCCACTAATCATGCCCCTAATTAGGCTAAATAATTAGACTAAAAATATCTCACAATATTTACACTCCTA
>Ga0214544_1009342_pt1 | contig 15454 bp, 5 predicted proteins | sample CNSS3metaG_FD_160074 | JGI IMG/M metagenome (GOLD analysis project Ga0214544, IMG submission 160074) | Root nodule microbial communities from cowpea collected in UCLA plant growth center, Los Angeles, California, USA - CNSS3 | ecosystem: Host-associated > Plants > Roots > Nodule | place: USA...
TGTAATTTTGAGAGGAATAGTAAATTTTGGTATAAGACATTCTAGAATTCCTTACTATGTCAATTTACAATTCTCGATCGTTGAGATTTATGATCAATACAGATTTATGTTTAAGGCTAGATATTACCTTTCTTTTTACTTTTCGAACACATAAAAATGATTGAAGTTTTTCTATTTGGAATCGTGTTAGGTTTAATTCCTATTACTTTGGTTGGATTATTTGTAACTGCATATTTACAATACCGACGAGGTGATCAGTTGGATCTTTGATTCATTAATGTCTCTTTTTTTGTGATTCCCTATTTATTTAGTTTAATCCTAATCGACAAGGATAAAATTCAAACTTTCTTTTGAATGTTCAATTATTTCAGTGTAATTATCAGGCGAACAATACTAGAATCACGCTCTATAGGATTTGAACCTACGACATCGGGTTTTGGAGACCCGTGTTCTGCCGAACTGAACTAAGAGCGTTTTGTTTTCATAAAATTATATGATCCAAATCCATTTTGCATATAGATATTCAGTATGTATGTTCAATTGGAATTCGTCTTCACAAGTTCCTGGTTTATTGCTCATCTCATAGAATATGGAATATCATAGAATAAAGAATATCATGGAATAAGTAATTGTTAGGGTTAGGGATGACAGGATTTGAACCCGTGACATTGTAAAGAATCTTTGTCTTGTTTTCCATTTGTTTATAGTGTTATTATAAAGAATCTTTGTCTTGTTTTCCACATTTTTCTCTGTTGATATATATCAACAGAGAAAAAAATACTTAAATAATAAAAAGAAAGGAGGATTTGAAATGCGAGATCTAAAAACATATCTTTCCGTGGCACCAGTAGTAAGTACTTTATGGTTCGGGCTTTGGCGAGTCTATTGATAGAGATCAATCGTTTTTTTCCAGATGCATTGATATTCCCCTTTTTTTAATTTTAGTTATTGACACGGGAAGGGGTGAAGAAGATGAAAAGTCCAATTATATATTAAATATGTGTAATTAACCTACTCTTCTTCTTTTGTAGGAAAGATAAAGACGAAAGATTAAATTGGCCTCATTGAAATTCGGAGTGACACTCGGGATCGGGATCTGGTCCAGGCTTCAATGGAATTGAATTATTAATTCAATTCCTATGAAAGAGAAAGTGAAAGCAGAAATCCATAGGTTGGGGCAACAATATCATAAAAAATACCTAAAAAAAACGAAAATACTGGCAATTTGGAACGAAATATAGTTACAGATTCTTGTATTCTTTTTGTACTATCTTTTTTGTACTAGATTCAATTAAATTGGAACGAAATCTTTCATAATTTTTCGAATTCTTCTTTTTTATCTTATCTTAGTTGTTTTCATCTTTTTCTTAGATTCGAATCCGAAAAGAGTTATAAGTGAATTAAAAACCCAAAGGAGGGTCATGTCCAAGGGTAAAGATATCTGAGTAAGTGTTCTTTTGGAAGGTACTGGTTGTGATAAAAAGAGTCTAAATAAGGATTAAAGCGGTATTTATAGATAGATTACTAACAAGAATCGACACAATACGCCTAATCGATTGGAATTGAGAAAATGATGTCCCCGTCATTATATAACAACATATGCTAAAGAAGAAAGAAAAACAAATCCTTTATTATAATTATATTTCTTGAAATCAATGTTATTTTTGGAATAGGAATAAATAAACTATGGAAAAATCTAAGCGACTCTTTATTAAATCCAAGCGATCTTTTCGTAGACGTTTGCCCCCGATTCAATCGGGGGACTGAATTGATTATAAAAACATGGGTTTAATTTGTTGATTTATTAGTGAACAAGGAAAAATATTATCTAGACGTGTAAATAGATTGACCTTAAAACAACAACGATTAATTACTATTGCTATAAAACAAGCTCATATTTTATCTTCGTTACCTTTTCTCAATAACGAAAAAAAATTAGAAAAAAGCGAGTCGACTGCTAAAATTACTCCTTTAAGAAAAAAAAATAGAAATTCAAAATTCGAAATCCAATTTGAATTTAGATTTGAATTAAACATGGATTGATGTTTTGTTCAAAATTAGGATAATTCCATTTGATTTTTTTGTTGGAATAAAAAAGATAATAGGTAACGAAGAATAATTTTTTAAGCATGGTTGTTTATTTTGATAGCTTTATCATATGATAAAGCTATCAAAATAAACAAATTTCTAGTCTATACCTTCCTGTAGTAAATAAGGTGTTTTAAGTTTTTATGATATTATCGACAATCATAAAAAGATAATTCACTTTTAATATGGCAATTTGTGCAGCTATTTTACGATTAAGAAGCAATTGCTTAGTGTATAGACTATTAATTAAATTATTATAAATATAAGATACTTTTTGATTCTCACAAATTACTGCATTTATTCGACTAATCCATAAACCATGAAAATCTCTTTTTTTCCTATCTCTATCCCGATGAGCTGAAACTAAAGCTTTCAATTTCTGTTGGGTAATAGTTCACGTAAGTCTTGAATGAGCTCCGCAAAAACTTGATACGAATAAACAAATTTTTGTCCTCCGCTTTTAATTTTTTTAGTTATTCTTTTTTCCTTCCTAGTCTATTAATAACAAAAATGGATTCTTCCGATGTATAAAAAAAATTCCAACGGCTCTTGCTACTATAACCGCCCCAACCACGATTTTTTATATTAAACATTTAACCTCAAAATCAGAAATTGTATAGATACTAGATATCAAATAAAATAAAAATAGTAAATGAAATAGGACACATATTTTTATAATGAATTGGTGGGTTCCTTCGTTTCTATGATTTTTTTTAGAAATGACCAGGTCCTCTCTATACACCGGTATAGTATACCTCATTTTGCAAGTTATAACATCGATATATCATTTCTAACTCAAATTATACTCCTAGCACTACAAGAAAAAATGATTCTAGTGGAGGTTTATTTTCACATTACCTAAGGTTAAAACCTCCACTAAGTTCTTTACCTGGAGTTTCAATTTCCCCTGCTAAGCCATCCCTGGAGAATGTGTTAGTTGGGGTTTTTACGAACCCCAGGAAGCACGAATCAATAGAAGAGTTTTTTTATCGTCTTGTATTTAATGGAGGTTTTAAAACCTCTGTTATGTTTTGTGAGTTTAAAACCCCGGTTAGTTACCGTGGGTTTTGAAACTTCGGTAAAATATTGTGGGTTTTGAAACCTTCATAAAATACTATGGGTTTCAGAACCTCCACAAAATACCATATGTTTCAGAACCCCCATAAAATACCACGGGTTTCAAAACCCCCGTAAAATACCATGGACTTTAGAACCTCGTAAAATACCATAGGTTTCAAAACCTTCATAAAGTACCATAGATTTTTAAATTTTAATATTATTTTTTTACTCATTTACCATTTATGTATTCATATATATTTTTTTCAACCACAATTATTTACATTTATTATATTTTTTTAATCTATATTTTATGAACACCACAAAAAAAATCACTTTTTTCTATGGACAAAAATCATATGTAATGTATAAAATTCGTATGTAATTAGATATTACCTACAGATTACATACGAAATAAAATCCGTATGTAATATTACATACAGAATTATGTAATATTACTTACGAAATTATCTATAGATAATACAATTCGTAGAAAATTACATATGGATTATCCCGTATGTAATTCTAGATGAATTACATACGGTATAATCCATATGTAAATTACATACAGAATAATCTGTATGTAATTCAGCCAAAATACATACTTATTTATTACATACGAAATAATCCGTATGTAAATTACATACAAAAAAAATCCGTATGTAATTACATCAATGACATTAAAATTTGATACCAACGACTCTTTCACTTAATCCAAATTCAAATTATAAACAACTTAAAATTCAAATCAAAGGTACCAACATGTAATCTAAACAACACAAGTGTTGGAAGAAAGACTTCTCTGAGTTTTCAGTATCAAGAAAATAGTATATTATCCAACATGCAAATAAGCTTAAAGTCTTAAGCATAAGTTCTGACATGTTCTTAATCCTATACTTAATTCTCATTGTGTGAATCCACCATAATCTCCCCAAATTGACAAATTATTTATAGATGACTAAATGTATATCAAAGTATAACAAATATACAAATTCAAGTACAATATTAATCAGCAAAAACTTGGAAAAACTATCATGAAGTACTGTAATGGTTCTCAAAACATAAAATAATTCAATTAACTTCCACATTATATTATATTCTTCAACTATCACATATGATTTTCCTCCTGTCCAGAACTTGTTGTATTAGTTGGCACACTTCCTTGATCAGAACCGTGGTGGGTAGAGCCAGGTCGGGTTACCCATTTTGACAACTCTATTAATCATGCCACATATGGGATCATTAGCAAAACCTTTATCCTCATTCGATTGGAAAATTGGAGGTGTTGAAATCTTATGTTGTACATAATTTCTCTCAACATGTAGAAGCGAAAATGTATACCCTTTTGGAAAAGGATGAAGAATTAAGTGTTCATATGTTGCTCCTCATGTTTGCCATTTGTTAAGATTGCATTTTGGACATGGACAAATTATGTTACCCTCAACGCTCTTATTAGCAAATGCAAAGTCCATAAATTTATTAAATCTATCCATGTATTGTTGTGTATTTTGAGGCAAATCAATCCAAGACTTATCCAAATCCATTAAGAACAGTTTCTTTATGAGAACAAAAATATATTTAATAAATAAATAAAAATGTAACTAATGACATAAGAATAGAAAAATGTAACTAATGATATAAGAATAGAAAAATGTAACTAATGATATAATAATTAAACAATTGTATGAAGGTGTTGACAAAGAAAGATATTTCAAAATGAGACAAGTTTCCTAGTTGAGAAAGAACCTTTTCACCAAACTATTAATTTTCTCTTAGTCTATCTATCAAGTCTTACTAATAAATAACATTGATACTATTTTTTTTTTCGGTAGATGGTGGTATAATTCCAAGTGCAAACAATTTTGTAAAATTAATTAGTCTCTTTATAATTGACTTTTTTAGAGTGAGAGTTATGTTTCTGTAAATTGTAATTAATAGGAAATTTTGCTTTGTCTAATTAAGGGTAGGCTAATACGGGTGTATTTGATAAATTATGTTAGTTGACTGGAACAAGAAAACATGATGTCGTCTCGTAACTACTCAAGTACAATAATCCGTGTTTTATTCTTTCAGAGGAGAAATAATTTAATTTTAGGCAGTGAATTACTTGCAATGTTTTCCCCAATCACATTTCATCTACTAAGAATAACCAATAATTTGAATCTAACTCCATCAAGCATGAGAGTGGGAAATCTCAAATTTTCAATATTCACTAGCAAGAAGACTTAAAGCATATGGTTTTAATACCTCTTTAGAATACAATATGCTCTATGGCCTCTTAGATTTTAGAGTTCATGTACTTGTAAACAGAATTTACCCATATAGCTCACTCTCACTATGAAAATACGAGATACATAATCATTGTCACATATACATGTAGACTTATGTAACAAAAAAGGGATATCTATATGTGTATTAAAATTACTAAACCCATTGTTGAAACCTTTATAGCTAAAAAATACTTACATGATTTGTTCGTTGGCTTGAACATGCTCATCATCCTCTCTGAAGAGTACAGGCAGACTAGAGAGGACACACACCAATGGGTTTGTAAAGAAAAACTGCATACAAAAAACACTCATATGTTGGAAACTTGGAGTAACTTATATATTTAATTATTTCTTAACTGCTCTCTGGGAATTGCATACTGAATTTAATATTATTGCATATTTTTTTAGTGTTTTTTCTACATAAACTAGTTCTACAAGATAATCGACCTCTACTGAATCATCACGAGAACATTAAATCTATATAATGTAATTTTCATTGAAGATGATTAGTCAAATAAAAAATGCACATAGTTACTAAACCATTCACACTCATAAATGCGTTTATAAAGTATATATTCTTTTGATTGGAAACTTGAATTGCAAATTGGTGGGCGAAATTGAAAAGTCATAGCTAACATATAGTAACTGGAAAAGCGATTCAATCTTCAACAAAATGTATTATGCACTGCGTAGTTTAATGGTTTAGAGTCAGAATAACTTAGCTATGTGACTTTTAAGATTCAACCTTTACACTCTGCTAACCTAATATTTAAGAGCTTTGGATGCACTTCCACGGAATGCAAGATCCAAAGCAAGCAAAGTGCATCAGGTTAGTAAAGTTATCCACTTTCAAAGTTTTTTCTAGCTCGATGCATCAGGTTAGAAAAGTTATCCACTTTCAAAATTATTCATAAAGGCAAGATCAACCATTATCCTTTATAAAATCTTATGATGATGCTCAACACAAATTGTTTTTGCAAGATTTTAGAAATTTTGTATTGAACTTTTAATTTGCAAAAGTTTCTTACTATCCACTTAGCCACCTCTAGTTATAGCACTAAAATATATAATATAACCTCCTTTTCCAACTCTCACCACCATACAACTACAATTCTTTTTGCAGATTACAACGTTACTTCCCCCTCTCACTAACTTTTACATTGTTAGAAGACACCAAAAAAGTTAACCTATAAAATTAGCACAAGGATTGTTGTGCAAAGGATTAGAATATGTCTGCGAGAGAGTTACACAAAAAAATAAATATAATTAAACCACAACTAGAAATGAAAATCAAAGAAAAAGTAAGAAAACCTACCTATGAAAATTGTAGAACCTCTAAAATGACAGAACACTAGAACCTGTAAAAATAAAATAGCAATTAATAATAAAATGCTAGAACCATTTCGATAACATGTGAAAATGACAATAATAATGTGAACCACGGAGAGAGAATATGAGAGGGGAGAGAGAGCAAGAAGAGAAAATGAAGTGCAAACAAAAACCTAAAAGATAGTGAACCATTGAGATCAAAATTCAAACTTGTATGCCAAGAGCGAAAGAACGAGAAGAATGATATTGCCAAAAGCAAAAGAGAAATCAAAATTCGTATGAAGATTGAAGATCATTGCTAGGAGGTGCGAAAAATATTGTGTCATGGTTGTGTGAGGTAGTTGAAGAAGAAAAAGGACAGCGTTTGACAGATCTGAGAGGAAAAATGTCTTATAATTTGAAAAAAAGGGATATTTAGTTTGCTGCAAATTATTTTTTATTATAAATTACTTTAATATTTTTTAAAATAAAAATTATGATAAACATAAAACACCATTTCTGTAATTTGATAATAATACTTAATTTAATCATTAAAAAATAAATCATACTAAGTATAATTACTTTAGGATAATTTTATATAAGAAAATCCACGTGAATTAATTGCGGAAGGATTTTTTAAAAAAAAATAATCTACATGTATTTTTCAATAAATAATTTTTAGGGAATATTACATATATTTTCATAGAAATAAATTGACAGAAAAGATTATAAGCAATAATTATATACATTTCCTAGAGTTTGAAAGAAACCTAGACTATTTTTTGGAGGTTTAAAACTAAATCTTTGTAATTTAATGACGGTTTTAAAAACCTACACTACTTTTTAGAGGTTTAACACTAAACATTTGTAATTTAATGGAGGTTTTAAATATCTATACTATTTTTTGGAGGTTTAAAGTTAAACATTCGTAATCTAACGATGTTTTGAAAACCTACACTATTTTATAAAGGTTTAACACTAAATCTTTGGAATTTAACGGAGGTTTTAAAAACCTCGATTAGGTTAATCCATTGCTAAGGTTATATTAATCTCCGCTAAATAACCCTCGTTAAATGCCTTTTTTGTAGTGTAGTCTTGAGTTATTACATTCATACACAAGATCAAATTAAAAGCAATATTCCATAATGATTTCAATTTAACATCTTGCATTCTAAATATATAATGTCTTCTAGGAAAAGGTGTCCTCTAATGGTGTTGTTGCACTTTGTCTTTCATTTTGGTGGTAGGCACATAGGGCATTTAAACCAGGGTAATTAGTAGCTAGAAGCAAATTATATGGCGTGAATCTGGTTAAAAACGCTTCTCCAGACATAATGTAGGGAGGTTATGTTGAAGATCTGGAACCTCGAAGCAACAAAATTTGATGCAGTGTTGTCATGAAATAAAATATCAAGTATTAAGCTTCGAGGAAGCAAATATACATATCAAACGGAGTAGTAGTCCCATTGCTTGAAGAAATTCTAACCACAAATGGGGAGAAATATAATGTATAGGTGGGTCTCGGTGTTAAAGGATATAAAGTTTTAAATATAATGATTATGTTTTTTTTGTTTAGATTAAGGTTTGTAGAGGAACCTTTATAAGAAACAAAGTAGGTTACAAATCACTTATGATTGATGGAAAAGTGTAGTATATATATATATATATATAAGTTTCATAAATTATGTTAATTATAAGAATAGGTCAGGACCATTCTTGCTTGTTCCTTTGCTAATAAAGACTATAACAATACACTTGTATTGCTAAAACAAGGACACTACAAATAAAGGCTTTTTGGGAGTTGGATTCTCTCATGCAGTTGCTCTTGCAATATATTGAGATTCAAGAAATGCTAATGTTATAAGGTGATTGATATGTATTGTTAAAGTGTGATCTTCAATGTGTGTAGGGGTAGTTTTTTCTTTTTTGTTATGGCAGCTATTAATTATTGGACTAAATATGTGTTTGGTCTCTTAACTAGTGAAAATTAGAATTAGTCCATTTTTTAAACTTTAACCCAATTTAGTTTCCAAACTTTAGAAATGCATGAATTTAGTGCTTTTAACCAAATTTTATTGAGTTTATTTGACGTTTCAAATGTGTTTCTGATAGCATGAGTTGTTTACACCGTTTGACACATTTCCACTTCAATATTAGTTGAGAAACGTGTTTGAAATGTCAAATAAACTTAAAACAATTTGGTTAAAAGGACTAAATTCATGCATTTCTAAAGATGAGAGACTAAATTGGTCCAAAATTTCGAAGATTGACTAATTCCAATCTTCACTCAAAGTTAAATGACCAAAAACATATTTAACTTTTAATTATTTATTCTTAATAGTGAATACACCCCATCCATCCATTACTCCAAATAGAACTATATTTTGTACATGGATTATAGTACCTTATTCTTCTTTGTATCTAATGAAATAAGAAAATACTATAGTTATTTCTAAATTTCTTAATATAGAGCACAATCAAGATTGACTTTTCAATAAAACATACTAGATTGAATTTAATATTTAGAGTTTTTCTGGTAAGAAACATATTTAACTTTTAATTATTTATACTGTTAATAGTAAATACACCCCATTCATCCATTACTCAAATATATATAGAACTATATTTTGTACATGAATTAGAGTACCTTAATGTTCTTTGTATCTAATGAAATAAAAAGAAAGTAGTAAATTTATTTCTAAATTTTAATATAGAGAACAAGCAAGATTGACTTTTCTATGAAACATACTAGATTGTATTTAGTATTTAGAGTTTTCCTTGTATAAATAAAATTGGAAGTTTAGAATCCAAAACACGTGATTTTGAAAACAAGATTAGAGATCAAAAGTGAAATTCTAGAAACATGAAATAGATCAATTCACATATTCAAACAACCAAACAATATAATTTTTAATTTAATAATGACAATTTAAATTATATAAAAAATCATAAATTAAAAAATATATGAAAGTATAAAAAAAATGAACAAAAAATGTGTTGCATTGATTATTCAACAATTTCAAAGTGTCCAAGAGTTCAAATATTCAAACATAAAAAAGACAATATTAAAAGTCATTGTCAAATCATAATACAATTCTACATTTAAACCCAACCCTAAATTGTTTTTCTTCCACCACTTGATCGTGCTACCTCATTTGGAGACAATACACCAATTTGAACATCTTGTGTAGCAATCAATAAAGAATATAATTAATTTAGTAATTTTATAATAGCAATACAATAAGTTTAAGTAAATTATACCTCATTAACATACGCATGTACCAAACCAATAACCAAGTAAACCTTAAAATATAATTTAAAAAATATTCCCTACGAAATACAATTTCTATAATCACCTAAAAATTCTTGAAACATATCACAGCCTAAAGTACTCCAAAACAAAAGCTGGAGGACAAAGGACCAATATGAAGAAGGCTTGTGATACTAAAATCATGAAAACTTAGAAAAATGGACAATAAGAAGGAAAATAATGCATCAATCGAGGGAAATAAAAATCTTACCTTCTCATTCAAACAAATTACATTCTATATAATTCTTCATTGCTTAAAGTTCATCTTCGAGTATCTGCATGGAACATAACCAACATTCATTGAGATTATGTTGATTTAATAAAGAAGGAGCCACTAGTAAACAACAACAAAAAATAGATAAACCATGCTCAAGCATTCACAAAAAGAAATTTTTTTGGTTCATTACATCACATAATATTTTAGCAGGAAAGGTGATAGCCTTCCTCCTAGCTCCTTGAAGTCTTTAGTGCAAGATGGAGTATCCATTGATGGATCGAAGTTATGTAAGCTTTGAATGGTGATGGACATGGTGTTTAGAATTCCTAGAGGGAGGTGAGGTCAACTCTTAGGAAAGGAAACAAAAGTAATCTTAAAGAGGAACTATTCTGAGGTGCGCTCAAGCAAGTGAATGACACAAAAAATGGGTAACATTTCATTACTAAAAATCAAGCTTAAAAATTACAATAGTAAAAGCCTTTATTTATAGGCCAAAATAACCTTAGAATGGTTTTCAAAAGGAGAGCCATATTTGAATTCAAACTCTTGAAATTTGGAGGTAAAAGAAACATGATTCTAGTGTGACTTCCCACCTAAGCAATTCACACTTTCCACACCATGTAGTGTACAAGGAGGGGACTTGCAAGGCAAGTATGCGCTCCTCTTAGGTTAAGAAACCTCAATCTTTTCATCTCCTTTCAAGGCACAAACCAAAGCCTACTCCACTAGACCCAAAACTACATTACACGGCCTAAGCCCAAATCATGGCCCTAATATAAGATCTAAATATAATCCTATACTATTTGGCTTATAATAGAAGGTCCAAAATAATCCTATTCTAATATTTACAAATAATCTTGGCCCAAGAAAATAAGAGCTTGGCCCACTTAACAACTAAGACTCACATTTTTTGTGTGCACTGGCCATGGTTAGGGTGTTTGCCATCATCCTCTCCCTTTTTAGAAGGATCTGTCTCGGATCTACATGTTTCTCCATCACAACAACCATTTTTATTTGTCATGTTTTATCTTCCCTCTCCAGGATCAAACACCATCCTACAAAAAACACCAAAAAAGTGTTACGTTGACAGATATCCAAAGAATGTGGCTCCTATAAGTTTTGAAATGGTTGAAATGTCAAGAAGGGGGGTTGAATTGGCTAGTTAAAAAATAAGGTAAATTTAATGGCTTAAAATTGTATTTAATTGAATCAACCCAACAAACAAGTAAGGATGCAAACACTTCTAGACTGGACACTTTTAACTGATCAAAAATAAAGTTAGTCGATTGATTTTATTAAACAGATGCAGTACTAGTATAATCAATTGATTGAATCACAAAAGCAGTTGACTAAAATACTGGGGAAAATGCAGAAATGCATATTTGTGATTTAAAGCAAGATCAATGTAAAAGATCGGTCAAGATAGGTTCCAATGAGTATACAAACATGATCAATGCTACAAATAATGCTAAAACACCCAAGAATGTCAAAAAAGATGGTTTTTATCACAATTATTTAAACTTTAAATTGCAAAACAAGAGAGAAGGGTTAGAGAAAAGAGTAATGCACAAGATTTTTATATTGGTTCACTCAAACCTGAGGTACATCTAGTTTGTCAAGGCAACCGAGCCTGACATTGCACTATTTCAAAAGATTTACAAATTTTGCACCCTTACACTTTCAAAATATGCAAAAGTACACACAAAAGACTCTTGAATCACACAAGAATCAGTCCAGCACAGCAAGACACCTCTTGCAGACTGGGAAAACCATCAGGCACACACACAAAGCTTAAGAAAGATCAAACCTCAGTGGTAGCATAGCCCTCTCTACAACAACCACCTTCTCCAAGCTTCAAACACCAAGCAAAATGCTCTATGAATTGATCCAAGATCAATCTTCACTAGCTGCAATCTGTATGATCACGAAAGAGAGAAAATTTCCAGGTTTCCAAAATGATTTCGCGCTAAAAAATGGTCTTTCTACCTCTCTTTCGAAAAATACAACACTTATAGTCAAACTGTTATGAAATTCAACAAGTTAATTTTCAAATCAATCGGTTGATTTCACTTAACTTAAATGAAATCAATCGATTAAAAAACAAATCAACTAATTGAATAAGTCTTAGTTTAGACTACTACATCTAACATTTTAATCTGTTAAAAATACATTCAACAGATTTAAAGACACCATTTAACCTATTGAAAAATATTTCAACAAATTAAAAGACACAATAAAAACCCTATACATCTAATTAATGCTAAATGGTCTACAAAGTGAATTACAATCTTCAAGCTTGTTTTCTCCATGATTGATCCATATAGAGGGCAGGCATATAAGGCTTGATCAACTTGAGTAACATCAAATCTTCGTGTTTTCATCAATGTAGACATGGTTCCAAGGCAATGGCTTCAAGTTCCTTCTTCAAAGTTTCATCAAATCTTCAAGTAACACACCATCTAGGCTACTTATGTCAACAACTCCCATTGTCCATACACCTTTTATTACTTAATTCATTGTTCGCCTTATGTTGTATCCATATAATTTTGAAGATATTTCCTTTTCAACACAAGGTTTATATTGGTGTTGTTTTTCTTCTTTAAAGAAATAATTAAGACAAACCTTATTTTGATTGACACACAAGTCTTCTCCTTTTAAGATTACGACTCTTTTGCTAGGACAATTAGAAGTCTTGTGTTTTCTACTTAAATGCTTGGAATATGTTATTTCACTAGTTTGGACATAGGTGGACTTTTCTTTTTCTACTTTTTCTTTATTTTTCTCTTCTTCTCTTTTATTTTTCATTTACACTTGATCCTTTACCACTTGGGTAGGTTTTAAAGGAGGAAGTACAAATTTTTATTCCTAGTGAGTGAAGGTTATTTAACTGGTTCACATGGATTTCTTATCAAATAGCTAAGGTTCCCCAATAAACTAAGTGAAAATGCTAGGGCCTACGTAAGACATAGGAAAATTAATTTTATTTATTAAAATGAAATTCAAGAGATGAAGTAACATATTTTATTTTATTATTTTATAAGAAAATGAGGTAGCTCAATTGGCTAGAACTTGTTGGCAATGAAGGTCATAAGTTTGATTTTCACCTAGTACATTTATTAGAATTATTTTTAATAATTATGGAATAGGTTAAAGGTGTAGAATTATATTTATTTTACTAAGTTAGATTTATTAAAGTTGTTGTAGTAGCTTAGTTGGTCATAATATTTGTTTTAAATATATAGGTTATAGGTTCAATTCTTGCCTAGTCTAATATTGTAATTTTTTTACAATTAAATGGAACTTTGGAAGATGAAGAGCAAGTTAATGTGAGGCTTCCTGAAGCTACTACTTGTTGATCCCACCTAACACTAACCTACGTTGGTTTCGTTTTAGTTAATTAGTGTTTTGATGTGGGTGAATAGGTTACTTGGTTCATGCCTAGGTGTTTTTCTAAGTGTTGATTGCATGCTAATTTGGAAATTGTTGATTTCTATATTACAAAAATTGTCACCTTCTCACTTACTATGTTGATTATTGTTCCTGCGGAGAACAAATAAGAGATGTCAGACATAAATGTCACCTTACCTCAATCCATAATCTCCTTAGTAGGCTTCCTTCTGGCTGGCATATGCTATCTGCTGGTGTCTTGGCTTGGACCGGTTTGGACCCAAGAGGGGTTACCTACGAAGAAGACTCTGATGCTCAAGTCAGCAAAGAATTCTCAGAAAAGTCAAATCTCGTGATTAAGGGATTAATGAATGCATACCTTTAATTGCTGGGGTTCATGCGTATTTATAGCTTATTAATTATGTCTGGCCACGTCATAGGCTGGGCCTTTGTTTGGGTCGTAAGTGGGCTTGGGCCAAGCCTAGGACCCCTAGCTCGATTATTGTGGGCTTTAGAAGCCTTGCTAGTAATGTTTAAGTCTACAAAGGTCGTCAAGTTCTCGTTTCCTCTTCTACAGTAGACGGTTAAGGCCGCCTATTCTCGTCCGTTTGATTTATCTGGTAACTATTCATATTCCTGGGGGTTATGTAGGCGGATTTTGCTGTTATAGTTATGTTAGGTCGCCTAGGTGCGGTACAATTATAGTTAGAACTGGTATAAAAAGTCTTTTCTTTATTACAAAATTGTCACTGCACCAACTTTCTATGTCATTTATAGCTACAATTGGTATAGAAAGTCTACTACTTTATTATGAAATTGTCATCACATCGATTTCTATGGTTGTTCTATTGATAGCTGGCATTATACGTGACTTATTATGCTGGATGGATTAGAATTGGCATAATAAGTCGTCATAGAATGTTGATTTCGCACTAGTGTACATTTCGAGAAGAAGAGTTTAAGAGCATACATGTCCTCTTAAAAGTTTCTTTCCTATTTGCTTTCCTAAATTAAAAAATACTTGGGATTAAGGATTTTGGAAATTTTGTCTTTCCATTTTCTCTTGAGTATATTTGCCTCGTACCTTTTAAGAAGAAGTCTTTCATTTTTTCATGCTCAAAGAGTCAATCATGTTTGTCCTAGTCGGCATCGCAATGGGAACCACCATGTTTGCAACAAAAAGGGGAAGAGGAGAAACTTTTCAATGTCACCCTACAGAGAAAAAGAGTCTATATAACTCAAAGATTATTTGTCTCTAATGCCAACAACCTTTTTACTTACTAGAGGGTTTTTTTTTTTTTTAAGGAATCATGAAAAGAAGAAAAAGTAGAAAAATAAAGAAAAAGAAAAAAAAGCCATTGGGGACATACCTAAACAAAAATGACAATGAACAACAAAGGAAATGACGAGTAGAGAAGGGAAACAAAAAAAGACTCTCATAAAAGTTGGAAAAGTAGAACGTGATTGAAACAAATAAAGTGAGAGTGATATTTGAATGTAAGACAACTAAAATGCTTCAAATGTTTAGTATTTTGCATGAAATGATGAGACGCTCAAATATTATGTCTTGGACCATCGTGGCATCAAAAGTCATGAAAAGTAAAAATATTAACCTCTTAAGTGATGTAATGTCTCATAAAAAGAAATAATGCATTATTAAGGATGAAAATGATTCATTAATGGATATTTGGAATTACACCATCATGAGACACATCATAATATAAAATTTGAATAAAATTGGTCACATGAAAGATCACAAAGCATCATCCTTAAAAGATGATTGTGAAAATACAACTTCAAAACTAACCAATCAAACTA
>Ga0214544_1009345_pt1 | contig 15452 bp, 7 predicted proteins | sample CNSS3metaG_FD_160074 | JGI IMG/M metagenome (GOLD analysis project Ga0214544, IMG submission 160074) | Root nodule microbial communities from cowpea collected in UCLA plant growth center, Los Angeles, California, USA - CNSS3 | ecosystem: Host-associated > Plants > Roots > Nodule | place: USA...
TTAAAATATAAAAAAAAAAAAAAAAAAAACTCCAAATTCAACGAATCGAATGTCAATTCGAAATCTTTGGAAATACAAAATTTAATGTAACAAACACTAGTAAAAAAATAATATCATGATGAAAAGTTATTATAACTAAAACAGTGAACAAAAGTCACACGAGCTAAAAACACAAAATTAAAGTAAATATATATATTGAACCCAATTTATTGCCACCTAAAGGAAATGAATTAAAAATGTAAAATAAAACCTGAAAATTACATTCATTGTATGATAAATGTGTGTATCAAATACGTGTCATCAACCTAATTATGGGCTCTAATTAGGACCATAAGCCTAATTATAAAAATTCAAGCTAAAAAATGGAAAATCAAATTTGCATGGCTTTTTTCTAAATGAAAATCATAAAATCTATCGCAATTTTTAAAAATCATTGAAAATAACTTAAGACTTCAAATCCAATAAATTATATGTTAATTTTGAAACCCTAAAACTTTATAATCCAATGCATCGAATCAAACAAAAATAATATCTAAAACAATTTATAGTTAAATCGTAAGAAAATATCATATTAGCTTAAATTAAAAAATTATTATATACACTAAACTCAGTTTATTACCTTTAAAAGAAAATGGCCTTACCTACTAATCTTCCTCGCTCATTCTCAAAAAGTTTGATTTAACACTTTAAATTCAAAAAATAAAAGTAAGATATTTAATGTTGCTATAATTATTATTATAAGATTGGAAAGTCTACTGAACGCATAAGTAATCGATCGGAAAAATTCAAGTATTATTTTCTATGAGACTTGTTAAATATTTGACAATTTTTGTAATTTATAACTCAATTAAATAATAAATTTTACAAAAATAATTTTTTTTTTTATATTTTTATCAAACATATGGTGTGCAAACACTACAAGAAAAATCTTAAACAATGACCAAATTTAGTAAACAAAAATAATTAGTCACTATAGTATCAAATTTAAATACTAATATATAAACTAAAAATTCTTGGTAACTAAACTAGTTTAAAAAAATATAATTGGTTTCTAAATTGGTAACTAAAATAGTTTCTATTAAGAATTAATCTCTAAATTTGTCATTAACATTAACTACATAGGTCTTGACTACCAAATGAACGAGTCACTATAGTAGTCTCTAATTAATTATTTAGAGACCAATCTAGAAACCAATTCCTTTGGTAACCAAAGTTCTCTTGACCTTTGTCAAACCCCTTATTTATAGATTTTTCGAATTGGATTGGGTATGCAGCTCTGCACTTGATTTTGTTTTGGAGTAACCAAGTTTATCAATATTTCCTCTTGGCGATAACTTTGATAATCAAATTTTGTTGATATTTTTCACTTATCTGCAAAATATTAAATCTATAAACCAAATACTTATCTTTTCCAATTTTATTAAATAAAACTCAAAATATCTAAAAAGATAATAATAAATTAATAAAAGATAAAGATAAACAAAAAATAAAACATGATAATGTCAATTATCAATTATGCAATAAATACATTTGGAGAAAATGCAAGAAAAATTAGTAATCTATTTAGTTGAAGTTGTGAAGGGACAACATTAATCACGATTAATATTTCTTTTTCATGTGATATTGGGGGAGGCATAACCCTAATGTTATGAACACAATGTCATAAAAGAACAATTGTTTCACTAGCGAATGACTCATTACAAATTGGTTGTTTAAGGGTACATTTTTTATTTGAATATTTACTTCCACTTGAATTTTACTAAGAGCTTGGTTTATTCTCAAAGCTCTTAGTTTCTTACAGAAGAATATTTGGAAGTGATGTCAACCTTGGTTGAAGGTTGAGAGAGGCAACATTTTTTTCTATTCAAGCTTCAAGAACACTCAAAGAAGTTTAGAAAATAAGTGTCCAAATTATTTGATTTAACACTTTTGACATTTAAAATGCTTGAATTGCATATATTATTGAGTAAATCAGACCCCTTCAACTTAGAAATATAGATTTTGGTATTGAGAATTAGTTAAGTGTGATTTTAATGATTTTTTATAGCACAACAAGGTACTGAGCCATGAAAGAAAACCCTTTGGAGAACCCTTGAATTGATCAAATATGGAGAGCTTTAGAGTTGAGTTCAAATAAAATATTCCTAGAAAGTTAACCTCAAAGCTAAACTCCAAAGTGGAGACTCAAGTCACACAAAAAAAAATCCTGAATAGGAGGAAACTTCTACTATTGAACATTGAGGGTTGGAGCTGAGCATCAAGTTTTATTTCTATAAAAACATAATGTTGCTCTATTTTAGGGAGCTCTCTCTTAGACCTTTTCTTAGACAATTTTTGTTAGTTTTGAAATGGTGATTTAAGCCAAGAAGGGTGGATGAATTGGCTATTTAAAACTTTTTCGAAAGCTTAAAACTATGACTAATTTGTTCTTGAGCTATGAAACAGTCGATTAAAAAGATAAATCAGTCGGCTAAAATACTGGGAATTTATGCAGAATACAAAATTTGTAGATTTAACTCAAACAACAATCTTTTACATACAAGACTTCTTCCAATCAATATTTCTAACTATTATACAACCTCAGATTACACAAGAACGCATTAAAACACAACAAAGAGTGGATTACTTGATTTTCTTGATATTTTAAAGTGATTCAAAGTGAGTGAGATGAGGGAAAGAGAATTGCACAGTTGTTTTTATACTGGTTCACTCAATCAAAAAGCTACATCCAGTTTACCAAGACAACATGAGTCTGGTTTCCACTATATTCAAAAGTTTTACAAATCAAACACCAAGATTAGACTTTTGAACAAAGAACCACACAAGATTTTTGACTCACACAAAAATCTAGACAACTATCTTGCAAGAATCACACTTACATACATGAAATCACATAAGGCAAAACAACAAGAGGCACAAGAACATCCAAACTTAATGGTGGCTCTCCTTAGCCAACCATACATGTGTTCTTCAAGCTATTCACAAGCCAAAATGCCTCCAAGATCAACCAAGATCTTTAAACTTCATGTTGCAGTTGTGTATTGCATAGAGAGTTTTCTAGAGAAGAATGACAAGATTTCGCGCTCAAAAACTCAGAAAACTTAACTCTACTCTCGAAAATACAACATATATAGTCTGGTTTAAGTGAAATCTGTCGATTGAATTTTTCATACAGTCAGCTGATTTTACTTGACTTAAGGAAAATCAGTTGACTGAAAAATAATTCAACTGACTAAATGCATTCATACTAGAAAACTATATACTGCAAGCCTTTTAACCGGTTAAAACCCATTTTAACAGATTAAAAGAGACACACCAAGACTAACTAGACATCTAACCTATGTCATATTGCCTACCAACATGATATAACACCAAAACATTACATTTAACATATTATTTCCAGATTTAACACACTACAAACTTAGTCTGCAAGTGGATCCTCATCAATCTTCATCAACCACATGTGATCTTCATGCATTTGGTTTTATCAACTATTTGCTTCAAGCTTGCTTGTGCCAACAATTTTCTCCATTTTCATTGTAAGATTTTGAGAGAGTTATGAGAGAAGAATAATAGATAATATGCTTGTAACTAGAGTCATCATCATGAGTGACTAAACTCTCCTGTATTGAGGTTGGATGTAGCATTTTTTAATTCCTTGTACTAATGTTGATTTATAATACATATAATTATATTTTTATTCAATGTTAATGGTTTGATTTATGTTTAAATATTGGATGTTGATTTATAATCTATAACAATATATAAAGGGGATTCCCATTTTTGTGTCCACATTTCAAAATACCAATTTTACCCTTTAAATATAATAATTTATTAAATTTTTAAAAATTAACTGTTATTTTTACAAGCTTTTTATAAAATCGGATGTCTTTATTTCTTCTCTTCTTCTTTATTTATCAATGGTTATTCTTTTGTCTCTTCTTATATATTTCACTTTATCAATATTATTAACTTAATAACATTACAATATTATCATCTATTAATATAATATCACGCATAAATACACACAGGCGCAGGCGCGATAGCACCTGTGTTTACACTAGTATATATAATTATATTTTTATTCAATGTTAATGATTTGATTTATGTTTGAATATTGGATTAATGGATGATCATCTTATTTAACTAGTTTATTTAACTAATTTATATTTACTTCGAAAACTAATCTTAAATTTAAGATCCAATCAAATCATTTAAATAGGTCTAAAATATCATATAATAACTTAATAACTCAATATTATTGTTACTATATAACAACAATTTAAAATAACTTTGTTGTAACAAAATCAAGTTTTTTTCTTTAATATAACGATATTGATAATATATATATATATATATATATATATATATATATAAATAAATATATAAAATATATATATATATATATATATATATATATATATATATATATATATATATATATATATATAAAAATAAGATGATGCTTTCAAATCTTTCCGCTAATAATAAGTAACATATTTACCACCAATATTTATCAATAAAAATGATAATAATTAGACTAAAATTTGAACAAATTATATAATTTGTGTATGTGTTTACACATAGCAACATATTTAATTAACTTTTTATTTGAACTTTTGCACTAGCGCGTACACGGTTGAGTAGAGAAGCAAAATTCATGTTTTTGTTGTATAATATTGGTTTGGTTCACACAATATGTGATGTGTGATTTGGACTTGTCTAAGATAGGCTTAAAATGTCAAATTCCATTTTGTCATTTTCTTTCCACCCCTTCGTCTCTTACTCGTTGGTTCCTCTCCTTTGCCTTTTTATCTCTTTTTAAATACACCTCATTATCCATGCTTCTCCGTTTCTAGGTGCTCTCAATGCCATAACATTTTCCACAATCACTTCACCAACAAAACAAAACATAGGTTGGTTCACAACTTCACAAAGAAACCCCACTTTCCATCACCAACACAAATTTCCACGATGCCATATACTAATATCACACGTTATTATTTTGACCAAAACACAAGAACCTTCCCTCTCCAAGCATGCACTACACGCACCATTATTGACAAGAGGAAACTATTCTAAGCAAAATAAATAAAATTTTGTATAAATTATATCGTTCACAAAGAAATGTTTTTTAAAGCTTATATCACTTAATTGCGTATTTGTTCTAAAATTAAGTAATTTCAACATGCCCTTAGTATAACATTCAATTATTCATTATTAGTATACTATAATAATATTTGTATAATATACTATTGGGATTTAATAGTAGTTATATATAATATTACAAAATTATTAGGATTTTTAGGATTATTGAAGGTATAAGAAGTATAAGAGATATGTTGTAGGGAGAAATTTGTTATTTTATTTTATTTTATTTATGTACATAACAAAATAGGATAAAATATCATATTTAATCTTATTTTAGTATCTTAATCTTGCTTTCTCATATTTAAATAATAACTAAATATATTATATTTATATAAAAGATATTTCTAAAACTGAAAAATTTCTTAAAAACTAATTGAAATAAAAAATATTTTAAATGAATATTCTTGACAAATACATACATATGTATTATATTTGTATTAAAGTATATTATACAATATTTAATATTTAGTTCCAAAAAAAATGTTAACAAAAGGTATAGAAAATAAAATGATCCTCTAATACCTCATTTAGTAGGATTCACTCTACTAATTTAAAACATTACATAATTGATAAAAAGAATAAACTAGTATATAAGTATATCAAAAAGCATTTACAAATCCCTTGTGAGAAAAATCAAGCTTAAACTTTTTAAAGATAAATAATACTTAATCAACCTGGAAGATCTATACATTACAAAAATTATATACCTAAGTGATCACTAACCATCAATAAGCATATTGTTTTACAAATCTCTCATCTACATTATCCTTTGTTCACCTATAATATAGGATCATTGCAGACGGACAAACCACAACACAACACACAACAAGGTAAGTTAGTGTAATTATAACATCAGTTCTAGGCATAATTGATAAGTGTTAAGAATAAGTAAATTTTTCATTTGAAATTGACACTTGTCATGTACCAAATGGTGCTATTTGTGTATAAAACAAACCTCCTTAACTTAAGATACAAAGTGAGGTATTTAGAATTGGAGTTTTATGAATTATAATGATATTTTGAGGTTTGCAGTGAATATAAAACAAAATATCAAGTATGCAGCTGAGCCACAGTACTGGAGCTAAGCCATGGATGTAAAAAAGACATGATAACATATTTTGACTTTCTAGCTAAGTACAACAAATGGAGCTGAGCCTCATGAGAAAACCCTCTTTGCAAAAAAACTGGAGCTCAAATCCATGAGGCTGAGCAGCCAAGAAAATCCTTCTAAGAAAGAAAGGTCACATGGTGCGCACCAGGACAAGGGGCTGAGTTGAGAAGGAAACTCACTTATGAAGTAACCCCTATGGATGAGCACCAAAACTTGGGTTGAGCACTGCCCAAAATTTTCTATAAATAAAGACCTTGAGTCTTCATTAGAGGAAATTGAGTGGAAGCTCTAAGATATAATAATAGGATATAATAGGGTCTGAGACACAAGGGAGATGTGCTTAGTGTAAATCTTATGTGTAGATGCTACTAGAATTGCATTGTAATATTCTATGAGTAGTTGAACTCCCTCGTGTCTAGGTTTGATGTAACCAATTTTGATTCTATATACTTCTACTTCTTGGGTATTTATCTTTGCTTTTATTCAATTCTTGATGATTTGATTTATGCTTAATGATGATTTGATCACTCATCTTATTTCATTGGTTTGATTTGAGTTGGAAGACTGGTCTAAACTTGTGTGGATGAATTGATGACTTATACTATCTCACTGGTTTGGATTAAGTTGAAAGACTAATCTCAAACTAAGGTCAAATCAATTATCATACATGTACTTGTGCTTATTTAGTAGCCAAAGGGAATGCTGGAAGGGAGAGTCATGCACATTAAAGCAAAGATTCATTCTACCAGGAATTGAGGAATCACATTGGGTTTGAAATCCTTAGGTTCTATGTATCAGGGATGAACCTAGATCTACATTGAAAGAGTACTCCTAGGACATTGAATGAGTTGCATAGTAAGCAAGCAAGATTTGTATCAATTCATAGTCCTTACTTCAGTCAATATATTTATTAACTACTATCTATTTTTACTTGCACTCTTTATCAAAACCAAAAAACCCAAAAATAAAATTACCAACATACTTGCTAAATGCTTATGAATACGACACTTGTTGATACTACTACGTACCAGTACACTTGTTGGGAAATGGTTGTTGTGAAACAGTCAACAATAATCAATGTAATATCTCTCACCAAGAGGACATACTGCATCAGTCGTAGAATCATGTAAGTTTTAATTTCTTTTTTTAAGGGATACTACATTAGTTGAAATCGATGTAGTGTGTGATTCAAATATTATGAGACTGCCACCACATTTCTTTTTACATCATTTTTGCGATAACCGATATAAAATCTCATTATAGATTGCTCTATTTGTACTAGTGAACTCTTAATCATTTTCGAATAAAATAGTACAAATCTTTAACTACATCTCAACAATGAAACTATGTATTTTGTAACACTCAATACTGCTTGAAAAGCTATATTAAGCATTTTCACAATGCAGTTAAGCTGACTGAAACTATATGCTTAAACTTATTCAATTCTACTATTTAAATTTGATACAAACTTCTGGAATTGGTTTTTAAATGTTTTAAACTAAAAAAGTAAAAAACTGAAAAATGAACAATGATAGTCACATATGAAGATGTAGGACATGCTCGAATATGAGCATGGAATGGTTTGTTGAACAAATCAGTAATGCAAAACAGTTCTAAAAGACATCAATTGAATAAAGAAACTAGAATGAATTGAAATGATTGAGTAAAAACCCTAATTCAAAAATCTGAAAACTAATTAATAAACATAACTACCGTGAAATGACATTGTCATCCTAAATTGAATTAGCTACAAAATTAACACACTAAAACTTCAAACAAGTAACACGAATCATCACGAAAGCATTAGAATAAAAAAACACAGATCATTGACATCCAAATCACAAATAAAAATGAAGAACAAATAGAACAATAGTTTGAACTGAAACTAATCTTCATTAATTGAATTCAATTCATTGATTCTTTTCTACTATAATCAAAAGACATTTTAATTAGTTTATATGATTGTGCATCATATGAATTTTAGTTTGTTTCCAAATTGAATTCAGTATTGAGGTGAGTTATCAAGAATCAACAAATTTATTTCAATCGCCAAAGTTGAACATCAAAGGAAAGAGAAACGAGAGAAGAAGAATTGGTGAAAACAAGTGGAAACACCAATCTATTGCATATACACATGCTTACAACAATTATGTTCGGTGGAAATGAATGAAATCACACAGAGATTTAAGATTCTTGATGCCATAGTCTATTGGGCGATCAACAACTTCGAGAAAGCTCTAATTAAAGAGAGAAAAATGAAGAAAATGTGAGAGTTTATGTTCTCTCTGTGAAGTGTGGTTGTGAAGTTTCTTGGAATGAAGTGTATGTATGAATGAATCATTGTGTGGTTCATGGTGTTAACAGTTCAAATACTTCCCCCAACCCCTGTTACAACCTATTGCAAGTCATACTTTTTATTCCTAACTAACCGAACTACATTAACTAACTAAACCAGTCCTAACTAGTAACCTAGGTAGAAGGTCCTCCAATTGTAGTCACAGGTTGGTGCATGTCAAACTTATTGCCCATTGTGCCTTTTCAAGCTCTTTGACCTATTGTAGGAGGTAAGAAGGCCAGTTAGCTCAAAACAGCTCCAACTTAGCTTCCAAAGCCACTTTCTATGTGAAAGGCCCTTGTGGTATCTTTTGAATCTTCTTCGTCATGATACATTCATCTTAGTAACTTCTTTTAGGACAATAACAACTTTGGAACTTTAGCACACGAGCTCTCTTGATTACTAATCAAAGAAATAGAATTACAACCATAAAACTAAGACTTAACTACAAAATATAACTAGACTAGTTAACTAGGTAAGTGCAAATGAAAACTGGAGTTTGGATGCAACTTTTGATATTTTCTAAGCTCTTTTAAGTTCAGCATAAGAGTATTTCAGTGCTATCTAGCTTCTCCCATAATTGCCATAGCATTTAAAGCTCAAGTGCAAAAAGTCAACTATTGGTCAACTTTGATTGAAAAGTCGATTCTACATAATTTATCGGGATTCTTGCTTGTTTGCATGCATTTATTGCTTTCAATCATTAGTTTAGTGTTGACTTTGCATCTTTTAACTACATTAGTATCACCAAACCAAAGTTAGAACTATTTATGCTACTTAAACTACCTAATTAGACTAGACTAAGCAACTCACTGAGTTATACTTCACTTAAGAACTAACACAACACTAAACTTATTATTTACTTGTTCTAAACTAAGACTCAACACAACTATTTAAATGCACACAAAAACAATCTTAATCCATACTAGGCTATTTAAGCTAACTAAGAACAATAATATACTTTACACTAACCTATTATAACATATGAACTACTATTAAATCTATCTATTTAGGCTAGAATACTAGTTAACACACTAAAGCATCAATATCTAACTAAAATTCTAGAACTAAGTTATCCTATAGCTAATTCTAAAACCTACATTGAAAATGTACTAAAATAGCCTACTTAAGCTAAATTCATGAAACTAACCTAAAATGTTTATTAAATTAAATCTAGGCCAAGAACTAACAATTAACAACTTAAACTTACCCAAAAAAAAAATACAATTATTCAAGAAAAACTTCAAAGAAAAGGGGCTTATCATGGCTTCAATCAACTTTGTTTTCAACTCTATTTTCACTTAAGCAAAGATGTTTTCACTCAAGACAAAATAGCATTACAATCCAACTTTGCTTCTACCCTATTTTTTCTCAAACAAAAATGTTTTTGCTTAAGCTGTAACACCCCATTTAAATAATAACTTTAATTTAAATGAAATGTCACACAGATAGAAATTTAGAGACAGGTCCTGGAGTATGGACGTTACTCCTTACAATATCCAAAAAGCTAGGAGAAACTAAGGCACACCATGATGCCAGATACAACCAAGAATCCAAGGACTTAACGAAATTTAATAGAATACTAAAGAGCAAAGCGTACATGGGCCATAGCCCTAAAGAAAAGCCCAAAAGCAAAAGTCTATCCCAAGGCTAAGCAGTGGAACCATAACCTTCCTGTTGACCACGGGTGTTCCTCGCATCTGCTCACATCAACAAGTTGATGATTATCGCAAAAGAGAGTACCACACAACAGAACACACAACAATAATAAAAGGGTAAGCTAGAGCCGAAAATGGTTTTATCATGCAGTCAGATATACTTTCACAGTCAATTATACATACACCACCCAAGCATGTTAAGACTTTTCAAAACAATACACTAAGACTCGACTCGATTCGACTCATCCGGATACATATAACTTGGTCGGATTCAGCGGATGCTTACACTTGTGGTGGATACCTTTGCTCACCCCCGAGCTATATGTTACAAGTGTTACAATGAATCAATTTTCCCTCACCACAAGGTTAGCCCTTAATGAATTTCAGGCCTCCTGCTACTCTCACCAGGAGTCAGTCCGCTCTAGGTGAGACTAACTGACTCCTTAGAGTGTCAGGATGCAACCTTACCTTGAATCCTTACCTAGTTATACAGATGGGGCACCACCATGGACACCCACTAACAGGGGCCATGGGATTACGTCCCGACCACTGAAGCACGACCCTGAGAATCTCACCTAGAGATCCCAAAGAATTACGCACTGACACATACCAACATTCTTAATCAATCAAACAAGTTCAACATGCGTATACACATATATACATATACATCACATACAGTTTCTCATAATTCACCTTTTTCGTATTCCCAGCCAAACTATACCAACTCATTATTCTCGAACCATGAATATAGAACTCCGTCTCATATCATTATCATGCCACATTGATACCAACCCTTTCGTGTCTCATGTCGAACTCATGCCAAACTCATCATTTCAATTCCATGAATCACCTTATACATATATCATACTCACATCATGTAAAACTCATAAATCTCAATGTTACCATCTCATGCATATAAAATCACTCAATTCATAACTCATGAACCACATCCCTCATGCATAAACATTCAGAACATACTTTAGCACAATAACCCAGTCCTACATGTGTTATTCACCCAATTAACATAGAAGAAAACAGTACAGGGTGCATCCTCGCCCAACTCTCACTCAATCTGAGGATACTCGCTTAGACGAGAGGTTTCCCTCGCTCAGGCGGACTCCCCTCGCTCAGGCGAGAATTCGAGGAGTGGGAAGAGTGGCTCCCCGCGGGGTCTCGCTTAGGCGAGCCCTCCTCGCTTAAGCGAGAATGCATCTCGCTCAAAATGGGGACTCTTCGCTTAAGCGACCATCGCATAAGAATCTTGGGCGAATCCTGGGCGAAACCTCTGCTAGTCTCGCCTAGGCGAGACAAGCTCACTTGGGCGAGATTATTAGACTTCGCCACTGTCTGCACCTGCATCAGTTATATTTTATGCATATGCAATATTACCAACCCTTCCCCGCATTCACAGTAGCATACCAGTTCAAGAATCACGAAACACCAACCAGACAACAGACAAACACATGAAACAGAAAAGGGTTCTAGCTTCCCTTACCTGGAATAAGCTAGCACAGTACTCCGACACCAACCACGAAACACAGCAGCTCTAGGAAAAAGCTTAGAACTGGAAAATAGTGGAACAGATCTTAAGATTGGGTTCACTACGAAAACTCCAATTGATAACACTCGAGATTACACTAAGAAAGGGAGAATATGAGTTGAGGGGCAACTTACGTTGAGTAGAAACGAGCTTCGAGCGAACTGGTCCGAGACGGGAAAGCAAACCCTAGTAGAGTAACGGCTGCACCTCTTAGAACAAAGGGGCAGATTCTGAAAGTGAGTAAGAGGGTTAGGGTTAAGGCAGACTTAGGGTCTGTTTTTCCCTTTAGGCCAGCCCTTAGGCCCAACTCAAATGGGGCAGCCCTTTTTAAATTAGGGCAGAAAAAGTGGGCCTTACATAAGCAAGCTCTATAAATCAATCCTAGTTTCTACACAAAGTTAAACATTTGTTTTTTCTTCTTCTGGTCTCTTTAATTGATTGAAATAAATGTTTCTATAAATACAAAATGAATATTAATTGTTATATTTGATTGATTTTCATTTTTTTAAATGAGTTATATCATATAACAATGCTTACCAAGATTAATGGAATCTATATGTTTTATGAAAATGGTTGTTAAGACTAATAAGAACTATATGAAATTATGGTCACATATATGGAATAATATGCCAACTATTGTTTAATTTATGTATTAAGTATTGACACATATATGTTATAACAAAGATATTTATGCTTCCCTGATGATTTAAGTTACAAAGACTAAGATATCAAGTGATGACAAGCTAATGGGAAAGTTCTTACACACCGTAACATGTGTAGATGTGCAACTTGAATTGTAATAAACTTATCCTGATTTATTCTCTTGGATCCGGTTGTAAATCTTTGTCTTGTATATTGGATTAAATGTTAGTTTTTGGTAACACATCCATTTGTTGAGTATTTTTTATGTCTAATCCATGTGTAATTTATATGATTTTTGTTAGGGGTGGCAGTGAGCCCGCATAGGCCTGATCCACATAAATTTAAATAAAATAAAAAAATTACACTTGTTTATATTAATTACTTCTTTTATGGACTCTTGCATTAACGTTTCAAATTCTTGTATAACTGGAAAAGACAAGTATTATGTAATTTTTAATGTGCTAAAATTTAAATAATACATTGTGTATGTCATAGTATGAATATGATGAAAATGTGGAATTATCAATTTATCATCTAATTCTCCAAAGTCTTTATTTAATTTTGTGAACTTCTTAAAGTTTTTCAATTTTTAAACATTGAAAGTTTTATCATAAAAATTAAAAAAAAAAAAAGCCGGCCAGCCCGCGGGCCCGCGGGCCAAGTGTTATGTGGGGCGGGCCAATGTTTTCGACCCGCATAAAGTATGCGGTACGGGGCAGGCGAGCCCACGTTGTGCGGGTCTTATGTGGGCCAGGCCGGCCCGCATTGTCACCCCTAATTTTTGTATGTTTTTGTTGGATTGAAAATTTGATTATTTATCAATTCTTAAAATTGTTTTAGGCAAAGTATCCAATTTGATTTTCAAAATCTAAAGTTGTTGTGATTTACAAACCCAAAATTTATTGTGGTAACTCACTAGTGAGAAATTTCCTTTATATATAGAAACTATTGCAAGGGACTTCTACTTTTAAAAAATCATTTATAACTTCTCTTACATCGTGGTACATATATTTTAAGGAAATAATACAGTTTTACCCTTATTTAACCATTAGATATTATAAACAATATTTTGAACTATATAAAATCGGTATATCAACGTTATACCCAATACGAAAAACGTGTTACAATTTTATTCCAATACACTTTTTTTCTTTGAAGTAAACTCTCGAGTTAGTGCTTCCAATGACTTTGAATTTTTTATTCTCTTAAATTTTAAAAGTCCTTTCGACGTCTTTGATTGCGACAATATTTATCTAATTCTTTATTCTTTATATGTCACAAAAAAAGCTATTATGAATACATTAAGAAAGGAGAAAAATTAAATAATCACTTTTATAAAATTAAAAAATTAGTAAAATATTTTTTAGGATATTTTTATATACATTTTATTATTGATTAAATCTTATTAACAAAATAGAAAACTATTAGTAAAAGTGGTTAAAGAAAAAAAAGACTCATAAAATTTGATATTTTTTAATAGAATTGAATATATGAAAAGTACATTTAAAAATATGTTAACAAAAATATCATTATTTCTCAGTTCTAAGTATAACACTCGACCCCACCATAGAACAATGTCCAAGACAAGTTGAATGGTTAATGATTTTGTTTGAGTAGTTTAAATTTATTGCAAGTGCAAGGAAATTACCGTAATCGTTTTTCTCCTGCTCTTGCTCTAGTCCAAGAAACATACTTTACAAAGTTTTCCCAGTAATATTCCCCAATTGCTTTCTCTTTTCCATTACTTGACCACAAACTCCACAACTTTCTCTCTCCCCTCAACTCTATATAAGCCTTTCCTCACCCTTCTCTCTCTCATCACTCCACTTCTTCATTCCCTTCATCTTTTTTCTAATCTTATTCAATGGAGGAAAGTGTGGCACCAAAGAGGCCAAGAGAAGAGCCACAAGAGAATGAATTTGCACAAGATTGTGATGAGTCACTTGAGTCCTCAAAGAGGCACAAACCATACAATCACATACTCTCCCTCCTTGAATCAGAGGAAGATGACTCCACAGAAGACCTCTCTCCTCTCATCACTGCCCTCCAACAAGAAATCACAAACTTTTCCTCTGATTCGGACACCCTTTTGAGCCAACAAACAACCACCGGGAACAATTTGGAGGACTGTTCATCGTCCACCACTCAATGTTCTGGCGGCATCGTGGAGGAACACGACAAAGAAATGGTGATGAGACACCTTCTTCAGGCTTCTGATGATGAGCTCGGGATTCCAAACAAAGGGTGTGATGGGTTTCTCGATCTTGGGGAAGAAGATCGTTGCTTCAACGCTGGAGACATGCTTTCTTCTATTTGTGATGGGTTGTTGGAGTTTGAAGATGAAACTGCTAACTACTATGAACTCTTGCAGTCCCAACTCTTTCTCTAGTTTCTTTACATGGGGGGTTAGAAATTCGTGAAAAACATAAGTTTTTCATGGGCTTGAGATGAAATCCAAGGAAAAAATTTTAGAACTTGGGACAAAAGTTTTTGTTGTTTTTGTTTTCATCTTTAGATGCCTTCTTTTTGTAAATTAAGATGATGGGAGGCTTACGCGATGTTGGTTATTATACTATAAATGTCGATCTGTAGAAAAAGCAAGTAGGCTTATATTACACAATGTAATTAGCTAGTAATGATGATCTTTTAAAGTCTTTATATGCTAGATTTCTCTTCTCTTGATTTTTTAGGTTAATGAAATATGACTTCTTTTATGTTTTCTTTTACTTTTTAGAGGTTTTAAAATAAATCTTTTTCGATGATTTGGTTATGCTTAGGGATGTCAAAAAAATCCGTACTCGCAGGTATCCGCGGATAAAACCTGCAATGGGTAAGAAATGGATATTAAAAATGGATACCCGCTATCAGCGGGTATGGATATTTTTGATACCCCCATGTTAACGGGGCAGGTACGGGTATCATAGTATCCGTACCCGTGGATACCCGTACCCGCTAAACTTTACCTTATATATATATATATATATATATATATATATATATATATATATATATATA
>Ga0214544_1009346_pt1 | contig 15448 bp, 5 predicted proteins | sample CNSS3metaG_FD_160074 | JGI IMG/M metagenome (GOLD analysis project Ga0214544, IMG submission 160074) | Root nodule microbial communities from cowpea collected in UCLA plant growth center, Los Angeles, California, USA - CNSS3 | ecosystem: Host-associated > Plants > Roots > Nodule | place: USA...
TATGGCACATGCGCCTAGGCCATATGAGTGAAAAAGGCATGCATCTTCTAAGCAAGCAAGGATATCTTGGTAAGCATGTCATTGGTAAGTTGGAGTTTTGCAAACATTGTGCTTTTGGGAAACAAAAGAAGGTTAGTTTCTCTACAGCAACTCACAATACAAAAGGTATTCTTGATTATATTCACTCTAATCTTTGGGGGCCTTCTAAAGTTCCTTCCTATGGAGGACGTCGTTATATGATGACTATCATTGATGACTTTTCCCGTAAGGTCTGGGTCTATTTTTTACGACATAAAAATGAGACTTTCCCCACATTCAAGAAGTGGAAACTCTTGTTGAAACCCAGACATGGAAGAAAGTAAAGAAGCTCAGAACAGATAATGGATTAGAGTTTTGTAGTGGTGACTTTAATGAGTTCTGCACAAATCAAGGTATTGCTAGACACAAAACCATTCCAAGGAATCCCCAACAAAATGGTGTTGTAGAACGAATGAACAAGACTCTACTTGAGAGAGCTCGTTGTATGCTCTCAAATGCTGGGCTATGGCATCAACATGATCTTTGGACCGAGGCAGTATCTACTGCATGCTATTTGGTCAACCATTCTCCACATTCAGCACTTGACTTCAAAGTTCTAGAAGAGATTTGGTCAGGTAATCCTGTTGATTATTCTAATTTAAGAATTTTCAGATGTCCTGCATATGCACATATTAATAATGGCAAATTAGCTCCAAGAGCTATTGAGTGCATATTTCTAGGTTATGCATCTAAATCTAAGGGGTATCGTTTGTGGTGCTCTGAATCAAAGTCGCAAAAGCTAATTCTTAGCAGAGATGTAATTTTTAATGAGGATGCATTATTATCTTCTGGAAAATAGTCTTTTGTGTCTTCTTCTACCAATACAGGTAATATACAGGGTACTAATGAGAAGGTGGAGTTTGAATTCAAATCTGCAGTTCTTGGTATTGATGTCCCATCTTCCTCTACAAATGAATCCAATGTTGATGATCATCATGATGATGGTGAATGTGATGATAGAACCATTTCTCCTATTCAACAATAAGGAGATGATTATTGTATTGCTCGGGACAGAGCTAGAAGACAAATCAGAAAGCCAGCCAGATACACTAATGATTATTTAACTGCCTATGCATTATCAATTGCACAAGAGGTAAATGATGATGTTGAGCCTGTCAGCTACACTGAAGTTGTTTCTTGTGTTGAGTCTTCTCAGTGGCTATGGGCTATGAATGAAGAAATTCAGAGTCTTTATAAAAACAATACTTGGACTCTAACAGAACTGCCTAAAGACAAACGATCATTAAAGTGCAAATGGATCTATAAAAAGAAAGATGGCATTCTCGGGGTTGAAAATGCAAGATGCAAAGCACGACTAGTCGTTAAAGGCTTTAATCAAAAGGAAGGTATTGACTTTAATGAGATATTCTCACCTGTTGTTTGTCATACTTACATTCGTGTTTTGCTTGCTTTTGTTGCTTTGTTTGATTTAGAGTTAGAGCAACTAGATGTAAAGACAACTTTTTTGCATGGAGAGCTGGAAGAAGAAATTTACATGGAACAACCAGAGGGATTTATTGTTCCTGGAAAGGAGCATTTTGTTTGTCGTTTGAAGAAATCTTTATATGGTCTCAAGCAAGCACCCAAGCAATGGTACAAGAGGAAATTAAAAACTCAACTAAGCAATGAGTTTGAAATGAAAGAATTAGGTGCAGCAAAGAAAATTCTTGGTATGGAGATTCGCAGGGACCGTCAGGCTGGTAAATTATTTTTATCTCAACAAAGGTATATTGAGAAAGTTCTTGATAGGTTTAATATGAATGATTATAAACCTGGTTCTACTCCACTTGCTGCACATTTCAAGTTATCCTCAGATCTTTGCCCATATACAAAGGAAGATATGGAGTACATGTCACATGTTCCTTATGCTAATGTTATTGCCAGTCTTATGTATGCCATGATATGCATCAGGCCAGACCTTGCATATGTTGTTAGCATGGTAAGCCGGTATATGCATAATCCCGGCAAGAAACACTGAAGTGCTGTAAAATGGATTTTTCAGTATCTAAAAGGTACTTCTCATATTGGTTTGGTATTTGACAAAAAAATGGCTACAACTGATAATGTTGTAGGATATGTTGACTCAGATTATGCTGGTGATCTTGATTGAAGAAGTTCTCTCTCAAGTTACATCTTTACCCTCTATAATAGTGCTATCAGTTGGAAAGCAACACTTCAATCTATTGTTGCATTATCTACAACTGAAGCAGGGTATATTTTAGCCACAAAGGGAGTGAAGGAGGCTATTTGGCTCCGAGGTTTGTTAAATGAACTTGGTCTAACACAGAAAGTTCTTACTGTGTTTTGTGATAGCCAAAGTGCTATTCATTTAACCAAGAATAATCGTTATCACGACAAGACCAAACACATCAATATAAAACATCACTTTATTATAGGTGTTGTTGTTGTTGGAGAAATTATGGTTGAAAAGATTCACACTTCTGAGAATCCAACAGACATGCTTACCAAGCCGCTTCCAATTACCAAGTTTGAACATTGTTTGGACTTGGTTGGTCTATACAACATTTGAATGCCCTTTGGGGCTTTATCGGGCGATGAACACTTGTAGAATTCGAACCAAGGTAGAGAATGTTAGAATATGTGGTTCTCATTCAATTCCTAATACCACACGTTACTTAAGCACTAATTATTAATCATTACTCTGCTTAAGTTTTAGAGACTCTTCAGATGGCCTATTTACTACTTAAGTTTTAGAGACTCTTCAGATGGCTTATTTACTGCTTCAGTTTAGAAGACTCTTCATATGACCTATTTACTACTTCAGTTTTGAAGACTCTTCATATGGCCTATTTACTAGTGCAGTTTCTGAAGACTCTTCATATGGCTTATTGACTGGTTCAGTTTTTGAAGCCTATAAATAACATCTCCATGACTTGAAGAAAGATATAGAAAAACATTTATAGAGACACACTTTGTAATATACACCTGAGTGTATTTTGGTGAGGATTCTTGTTCCCATTCAAGAGCTTTGTACTCTTCTTTTCATAGTGGAACTTTGTTCATTATCGTCCCGTGGTTTTTCCTCTTACATTCAAAAGAGGTTTTCCACGTAAATCCTTGTGTGTTATTTCTCTTGCTCTTTTATTTTGCTTCTCTTTAATTTCCAATTGTCACGATCATGTGCTTCCGCATGCTACACTACGATACCATAACAAGTGGTATCAGAGCCGATGGTTAAAACCGGCTCAGACGAGTGCAGTATGGTTCTAGTATCGAAAGTCTTCCTAAAAAGGGTCTCAGGTAAAGCGTGTCCCGTTAAGAAAAATGGCGGTACAGAAAAGGGCAGAAAATGAGTACTCGTGGTTGGGAATGCTTCCGCTGGAGGGGGAGTGTACCAATGTGGTTGAAGGGACTCACCATAGAGGGGGAGATTGTTAGGAATCCAAGTGTGAGTCTAAGTCCCACATTGGCTAGAAATGAGAAAGTAGAGCACTTAATAAGGATAAAGACCCATAAACCCATTGCCTTGAGGTTTTGGGTTAAGAATGGTGTCAATGTCTTATATGGTTGGGCTCAGGTCTCATTTGGTGTTGTATCTCCCCAGTGAAACCCCCTCTGTAAAATCTAACATCATACATATTATTATGGAGTTTATTTTTAATTTTTTTTAAATCTCATATTGAATTAGGATCCACGCATTTAATAAGATATCATTTAAAGAGACTATATCATTAAAAAAATTATTTTTATTATTGTGGTTATTCACTTCTTTGAAAGTAAAACAAAAATAAAAGCCATACAGTGCAAAACTAATTATATCAATTTTCTACTTATATAGGGACTACTTTATATGAAAACTCTTCTCGCAAAAAAAAAATTAACATACCTTATGTTTCTATAAATATGTTGTATATGATTTGTTTGATATAAAATAGACAAGCGTTATGTTTATATTAAAGCTTTAGAATTATTAATGTAATAAATTTTCAACTCAGCTACAAGAGCATGACATAGTTTTAAAGTCTTAGAAAGAAGATTGAACAAGTAAGCCAAAAACATTAATTTCTGATAGTTGACATCCAACTTTAAATGTTTTTTTTTTTTTTAAAAAAAAAAAATCATTGATTTATTGGCCTTTAAAATATTTATGACGAAATGGGTGTCTCAAAATTATGTGATTGGTTTTTGTTTCCAATCCTCCAACGTTTGACTAAAATGAAAATTATACCTACGTTGTTTGTTAGGTTAGAAGACTCGATAATCCAATATAGACTTGGTTTGATTTTTTGTAATTGACTAAAATATAATCTAATTCAACTTTTTTTTAATTGAATTTGAACTTTAATTCAACTTAATTAAATTTATTAAATAATAATATAATTATTATTCAACTTACCGTTAGGTAAATATATTTTATATATTAAATCATTTATTTTTTTTCAATTATAAGTTAGGATGTGATAATTATTTCATTTGACTTTACTCATTTAAGTTTTTTAGGTGTTACTCTAAGTGTGGCTAAGCAGTGACGGATCTTGACAAAAAAATGTCGGAGGAGACAAAGTAATATAATTTTGAGATTATTAGATTTGATCATTAATCTAATGCTTTAAGAAATTACTTTTAACTAAATTGATAATTAGTATAATGCTTCAAAATATGGAAAAAAGTAAAGTTTATCTTTTTTTCATCAATAGTTTTTTTTATCACTTTTAAAAAATGAATTTATTCTTTTATTCTTTATCAATATACTTTTTTTGTAAATAACATTAAAAAATAATTTATCATACTATTTTTTTTTAATAATTGAGACACATAATTATTAAAAGAAAAATATATTATAATAAGTCACAATTAAAAATCGGTTATGAAAAAACACATATACATTATTTATTCTTTTTCTATATTCATAAAAAAATAAATATACAAAAGGCTCATGAGATAAAAAATAATATTTTTCATTATTGAGACAAGAGACCAGAAAAGAATAAATAAATGAGAAATGAGAACAAACATAATGAGTTTGTTTCTAACTTTTTTATTCTTCAAAACTAAAAAGAAAACATATGAGAGTGAGTAATGATTACAATATGAGAGTGAGAAATTATTACAATTTGTGAAGAATTAAAAAGATAATGAGAAAGAAAATAAAAATTATCTTAATAAATATTTTGTTTAATTACTCTTTTGATTTATGTTTTGGTTTAAAAATATTAAATTGGTACTTCAAGTTTTTTAGTTTCAATTTGATCCCAATTATTAAAAGATGGACTAAAAGAAAAATTAAACCTAAATATTTTTATTCTTAATTATATTTAATTTTATATTTTATTATCTATTACCACTAAATTTTATGCTTTATAAAATAAATAAAAAATATATAATTTAATTTTTATCAATTCTTAAAATATATTACATACAATTTAATTAATTTTAAATATGTATATATTATAAATTAAAAAAATTCAAAATTTTGAGAGCCCATGTTACCCCTCCCGCCCCATTAAAATCCGCTACTGTAATGAAGTCTTACTAATTCTTTTATCAATCCAGATTAATATGACACATTACTTCTTTATCAAACTAAATTAATATGTGGCAAAACCTTAAGCCCCATGTGTACACAATGTAATTTATCTAATAACTTTTAGCGTTGAATTGCTGAATAAATATATTAATAATCCATTAATGATGGCCTGCTGCAACATTTATCCCATCGAGAAGGTTGTTTATTAAGTGTCATGCATGTTACAGGAACGTGCATGGACAACATCAATTCATTAAATGTAAATTAAAAAATTAATCGTGTCTGTACAGAATATATATATATATATATATATATATATATATATATATATAATATGTATAAATTTTAAGCTTTTAAATGTAGTATTATTATTAGTAAAAGCATATGTATTGTTGCATGCCTGTTAATTTTTTTTATAAAAATTTGAGTTAAGATAAATAATATTTACTTTCAGAATATATAATTAATTTTTAAAATGGTTATTAAATAAAATAATTATTAAAAACAAAAAAAATATTAGAATAACGATTAAAGATAAATTATTTATAAAATAATTAATTTTTAAAATAATAAGTAAAATTGGAAAAATAAAATATGTACACAATAGAGATTTTTAAAATAACTGTTAAAAACAAAAGAGATTTTTGAAATAACGATTAAAGGAAAATTATTTATGAAATAATTAATTTTTAAAATATAAAACTGGAAAAATAAAATGTGAACACAAAATACATAATCCTTTTTATATATTGTTATAGATAACTAAATGTTGATTAGTAATGTGCATTTCATTCTTAGTTTCTTATCATGTATGAGCACACAAAAAAGAAATAATGAGTAGTAGTAGTTTTTAAAAGATAACACTCAATTATTATATTATTTAAAAAACCACAATATAAATATAAATATATAGAATATTTTAGGGTTAAATATTTTTTTGGACTAATTTCGTCATTCATCTTTTGAAATACGTGGATTTAGTCATTTTAATCAAATTTTGTTAAGTTTATTTGACATTCCAAGCGCTTTTCATAATAGTATTTGACTGAACATTAAAACAAAAAATGTGTCAAACAATCTAAACAACTCAAATACAATCCTGAAATGCATACGAAACATCAAATAAACCTAACAAAATTTGATTAAAAGGATCACGTATTTTGAAAGATGAATAACTAAATTAGTCTAATATTTTGAAATGGACTAATTCCAAAATTCACTGAAAGTTAAGGGACCAAAAACATATTTAACCCAATATTTTATTATCTATCTAAAAATTTTTCTAATTTTTTTCTCTACCTTCTTTTTCAATCTCTGACTTCATTCATTTATTTGTTTGAAAATTAGAGTACACCTTATAACCCTTGGCATCGAGGTCTACAATCCTACCCGATTAGAATCTTGAACATAATAAGTTCATTTTTTGCTCTTAGTTTGAGTCTTGTTAATAAATATGTTGCATGTGACAGTGTAGGGGTTTGCATGTGATGTTAAAGGCCTCAAGATGATTCACTATTAGGTTAGGATTAAAGGGTGTGTTCTGATCATTGATCAAAGTTCTCGATGTGCAGGTAGAGCAACCTATGTGAGGTACAAAGGTGTCTTTTGAGTTTATGAGTGTCTACGTAGATAAGGAAAACTAATAAATTATAATAGAGCTAATTGAACTTGATTGGTTGTGACGAAGTATGGTTTGATTGATATGATAGATATGTGATTCTCATTTGGTTGTAAAGAGATTAGTTGTAATGCCTGATATGGTATTTAGGCCTTTTAAAGTGTTTAATTTTAAAATTGATGTGTTAGAGAATATATAGATATTTTGAATTGTAAATGTTGGGACTTGAGTTATAATGTCATCAAATTGGTTGTTTCACTAAGATCCTATGTTTGTCCTTCTGTAAGTGGGGAACACATCATTTGGTGTCAAAGTTTACTCTTGCCTACACATCAGTTATGCATTATTAAACTCTAATATTTTGATGTGATTGGTAATATGTGATTTGTTTTAGCTGTTGATTTGGTTGAATTTAAAAGTTTGTTTATGGAATTGGTGTGATTTTAGTAGGATTATCCAATTTGCTATATTTGAGGGTTGTTTTGAACTAACACAAGGTATTTTAAACTAAGTAATAGTTAGAATTTTCTAGATAGGTAAATTGGATAACCTAACTTAGTTAAATAAGGTGTTGTTTTTCTAATACGATGTTGGGCAGTACCATAGAACCGTTGGGCACCAAGTGGAGAACTCCAGTAAATGAGTTCCAGGTGTCCAAGGTGTTAGGTAGAGCTGTTAAAATGGGTTAGAACCCGCGAGCCAACCCAGCTCACCACGGGTTCGGGTCGGGTTGGGATGAAATTTTTCTACAAATTTTAATACGAGTTGATTTTTGACCTAGCTCACCTAGAACCCGGCTCACCCGTGTTGAACCCGTGGTGAGCCGGGTTAGCTCACCAACCCGTAAATAAAGGGTCACACAAGTGTTTTTTGTTAAGTTGGGCTTTGCATTTGGGTCATGTTAGGTTTTTTTTTTTAGCCAACACATAGATAATTTGTATTTTTATGATTTTGGTTTGTGTTTGGATTGTATTAAAGTTTATTTAGATTTTAATTAGAATTATAATTTAGTTTTGACTGAAAAGAAAAATTAAAAAATTTTATTTTTTTTAATTAAGTAAACCCGTGAGCCAATCCGTTTAACCCACCAACCTATGGTGAGTCAGGTCATGTTCAAATTTTTTTGGCTCGCTAATAAGTGAGCTGGGTTGGGTTGGCTCATTAAGTGATCAACCTGTGGTGGGTCGAGCTGTTGGAATTAATGACAACTTTAGTGTTAGGTGGTACCTTAAGACTGTTGGATTCTAGGCGATACATTGGTCGTGTTGGGCACTTACTTGATTGTGAGCACTTGGGGCTCTAGCGTTGGGCACCAAGTATAGGGCGTTGGGTGCCACCTTGATTTTTGTTTATAGACTATCTCGGTAAAATTACAATTCCTGTTTCCTTAGCCGTTGGATCAAAGTGAAATTTTGACATATAGTTCTTGAAATATGGTTTTTCACCTTGAACGTTGGGATTGTCAATTAAAGGTTTGTGGTTAGAGAAATACATCTCGTTGTTTTGACATATTGATTGAAATATTGTAATTGAACATTATGCTAATGCAATATAACATAAATTATGAATTACTAACATTCCAATTGAAATAATTTATATGTAATTGACGATATATGGTGAGTTTGGATTGAGATAAAATACATATGTATGACATGGTGATGATTTTCCTAAGTTCGTTGAGGTTGTCATTGGAAAATACAATTAATTCTTGTATTGTATGAGTATGGTTAATTCTAAGGAGAATTGCCACATTGTCAAGTGTAGGGTACGCATTAGCTAGGAGTAAAGAGAGTGAAGTCATCATAACTCTACGAAACTCACAAACTAATATGGAGAATGTAGTTTAGGTGGTAAGAGTTGAAGGAGGTTCCTATGACGAGATTTGGTGAAATAGCACAATTTTTGCTAGGCTATAGTGAACTAACCCTGTCATGAGGGATTTTAGACCAAGCGAAACCATAACTGGTCATGAGGAATGTTAGGCCATGTGGAGCCAGGGCAGTTGTTATAATCTACTATAAGGTTACATGACAAGTGCAGGCTTCATGAGTATTCAACTCAATAAGTATTCATAATTAAGTCTAGAGTAGATTATGTCTAGAGTCTATAAAAGTGCGCTTGAATGGGAATGTGTGTTCAAGAATAATTTAAGTTGTTATTAGATTAAGTAGTCTACCAATTTATAGATTTGGTTGTTTGAAAATATTATGAGCTTACCCTGTTGCGTGTTGTCTTATGGTTTGTCCACCTACTATGATCATATGTTATACATGAGTAGAAGATAGTGTAAATAAGAGAGTTGTGAAGTTATAAGACTATTGATAGTCTTCTTAGAGAGAGTACTTGTTGCCTAGGTATATAATTTTTGTATTGTGTAGATCCTTCTAGCTATTGGAGTATTAATTAACTTTCAAAAGTTTAGTTTTTTATTTTCTCATCAAGAATTTGTAAATACATTTTATATACCTATATGGTTCTTTATGCTTTTTATCAATTATTTAATGCCTTAAATTGGTAAGGTGATCCTACTAAAGAGGGGGTGTTACATTTTTGAATTAGAGTAGTTCATCCTTAGGATGACCTAAAGGTTGTAGGTTTATTGTATCTCTTTATTCTATATAAGTGTTTAAGTTTAAATTAGCCCATGGAAGTAAAATTTTTATGAGAGAAATTAATATTGACATAGTAATGAGGGTGCACACTCATGGTGTCAGATGATTTTCTATCTTATTCTAAAAGTTGGGAAGACAAAGTGTTAGGGACCAAAACAGGTTATGTTCTTAATTTTTTTATAGGGAGTATAGTTGTTGGGTTTTCTGTTCTACATTGTTTATAGGCTTGTGATAGGTGTTTGTTTAAAGGTCATAATAGTTCTAAGCCTTTCTTGTTATGTGATACCATAATGACTTCTAAACCTCCTACCTCACCCCCAACCTTTTGAGATGTGTGGTAGCAAGGGCAAGACAATGGCCACTTCTATTCAACATCAAAGTATATCAACGATTGAGAGTCTTTCCTTACAATAGTGGGAAACTGGTAGAGCAACTATTGCATTTATTGCCTATGTTATAGGGTTTTCTGTGTTGGAGGAGAGAGTACAAAGGGCGAAGAGGTCAAAAGTTATGCCTAATAGGGTGGTTTGTCAACAGAAGGGAGAATCGTCAAGAGAGATGGTCAAGAGACGTCAGCATAAGCCATATGTTAGATTTTCGTGTCAGAGGATTGTGGCATCCTTTTCTCAACCTTTGCGGTCACAATCCATGAGTGGGAAATGTTTTCGGTGTAAAAGATCACAACTTTAAGGAAAATGATCTCAACATTTGGCAAAAAAAGAAGTGTTTTGTGTGTCTTAAGAAAGGATAATATGCAAGATTTTGTATAAATAGAAAATGACCAACTACTACAGGAGTAGTACAACAAAAGGGAAAAAAGGGTGGCAAACCCCAAGTGGTGGAAAGGAGGTGTCGTTGTTGTGATGGACTTGATATGATAAAAGATTGTCATTAGCTTATCAATAAAAAGTGTTTTGTATGTGGAAGAGAAGGACATCTAGCCCAAAATTACCCAATCAAGAGGAGACAATTTGATATAGAGATAATGTAGGCGGGCAAAAAGTGAAGGACCTCAACTAATTAGAAGGATGTTGGCTTTGTTTGGAGTAGAAATAAACTTAATTAGATAACTTTTTCTTAAATATGTTTTATGGTCGTTGTGTGAATGATAGTAATGTTTATATTTGGAAGATATATTGTTAGTGTTAAGTGTTTATGGAAAATTTGAGATGCTTGTGAGGAGGTTGTAGTTTAAGTTTTTAGTTTCAACATCAATGGAAGTAGGGGTAGAGGAACACAAATACAAAGTTAATTTGATTTGCTTACCTGTACATTTAAGTTAGATAATGCTTGGGGACAATAAGCTATGATCAGGAAAGAAGTAGTGTCTCCAGTTTTTTTTTTTTCTTTTAAGAATGATAAATCTAATCTAATAAACAATCTTAATCTCATAGGGAACTTAGAGGAGAAGTACAAAAGTTAGAGTTTTATGTAGTAGATGTGTTTCCAAGAGGTGTATGTATGTATACATCCTCAACAAAAAGGGAGGTAAAATTCTTTTGACCCAGTAGTGCCTGAAGTTGGAACAATGTCAATAGCTTCATATAGAAGAATTCTAATTAATTAAAGGAGTTCAAGTGATAGCCATGATTATAGTTAGAAATTTAGAGTTCTAACGTGTGTTGATTTTAAGAATATTAAAGGAGTAAACAATATTAGTTCTATTAGAAATGTTTTTAGACTTTTAGGATGAATGTACCGGCCACCACTCTGTCTTTTGAAAAACTCTAAACAATTAGTATGTTTAGTTTGTGATAATCTTGAATCATATATGTAATTTCAAGAGTCAACAGGTTATATAATATATATATATATATATATATATATATATATATATATATATATATATTATAAAAAAAAAAAAAAAAATAATAATATATGTAACGTCCCATTTAATTATTAAGCGAAATTAAAAGAAACGTCACACAAAATAGTAATGTAGAGTAGCCCTGGGGTCCTAACACAACCCCTACAAATTGGGCACACCACGATGCCAACGGAAACCAGATAAAAGTCTAACAAAAAGAGAGTAGAATCGTAAGGCATAGAGCAATACATGGGCCGTAGCCTTGAAGAAGACCCATGAAGAAAAAAAACATAAAGTCCAACCTAGATGGCTAAGCAGCGAAATCTCCATTTCGTTGTTGACCGCGGGAACCTCGCCCATCTGCTCCCATCAATTAAATTGATGATCATCGCAAGAAAGAATAGCCACATACAAGACAACCATACAACAAACAGGGTAAGATAGAGCCAACAACATTTTTATCATACAGTCAAATATATTTTCACCATTCAATATCCATACAACAACCAAGCATGTTATGACTTTCAATCGATACACTACGACTCGACTCGACTCATCCAGATACGTATAACTTGGTCGGATTCAGCGGATGCCCGCACTTGTGGTGGATACCTCTGCTCACCCCCGAGCTGCTCACCCCTGAGCTATGTGTTACAAGTGTTACAATGAATCAATTTTTCTCACCACAAGGTTAGCCCTTAATGAATTTCAGGCCTCCTGCTACTCTCACCACAGGAGTCAGTCCGCTCTAGGTGAGACTAACTGACCCCTTAGAGCGTCAGGATGCAACCTTACCTTGAATCCTTACCTAGTTATACAGATGGGGCACCACCATGGACACCCACTAACAGGGGCCATGGAATTACGTCCCGACTACTGAAGCGCGACCCTGAAAGTCTCACCTAGAGACTCCAAGGAATTACACACTGACACAGAACAAACATAATCACACAGCCAAATAATATTCACCATGCATGTATACGTTCATCATCCCAACCTTTAAAGCCAACGCCTCTCATGTTCCAGGTCCAACTCATTTCCACCCATCATAAACCATCCATGCATAAGGATTTCCAACTCATCTAGTTATCATGTCTCTTTAATACCAACCATGTCATTAAAATCGCATGCTAAACTCATAACAACCCAATATTCACAATTTATGACTTGCACCACTCATTCATACTCATTCATCTCAAACTTTCAACACAATACTTAAAACCAAGCAAGCATTATCCATACAAAGCCAAGAAAACAATCACACCTCGCACTGCCTCGCCCAACAGCTCGCTCAGGCTGAAGGGTCTCGCTCAGGCGAGACGTTCTCGCCCAGGCGAGCCCCCTTCGCCTAGGCGAGGGCTCGAAAAAGGAAGCAGAAGCACACACGGGATCTCGCATAGGCGAGACCCCTCTTGCCTGGGCGAGATGCTCGCTCGCTCAAAAAGTCGAGTTGGTCGCCTGGGCAACCTTTCGCGTAAAAGTCCTAGGCGAGCTCCCTGTTCGTCTCACCTAGGCGAGACTGGCTTGTTTGGGCGAGATTAACAGGTCTCGCCACTGTTCTCTTGTAACAGTCACCTGTTCGCACCCAAAAGACAGTACATGGCAGTTCACGCATTCAACACAATCATATAGTGCATACAACGTCTAACAAACTCTAACCCAGCCATAAACAATTAGGACTCAGACTCTAACTTCCCCGTACCTGGAAAAAGCTTAGCGAAGACCCCGACTACACGACCACGAGCACGACAGCTCTAAGGATGAACTACAGGGTTGAGATGAGAGTGGAACAGAACCAGAAAAATGGGGTTAACCAAGGCTCTTACTGCAAATTACGAAAAGGTGATAAAACGGGAACTAGCATGAACTCAAAGGTCACTTACATGGAGTAACGGAACTTCCTGGCTCAACGTAACAACGGAGGCAGAAATCCTAGCAGAGGGGTTGACGGCTGCAGTCTTAGGTTTTCTAAAAAAGAGTGAAAAGTGAGACTTAGGGCAACGAATGGTGGTTTTATCTACTGAGCCAGCTCTTAGGCCCACTCGCAAGGGCAGCCCCTTACATTTTTGGGCCAGAAGGAATGGAACATTTTTAATGGACCTTACAATATAGACTTATATATTAGTAGTAATTGGAAATGTTTTGGAAGAAAAATTGTATATATTTAATTAATTTTTTTTAGAAAAAAATAATAGATAAAAATATTTTCTTTTTTCAAAATAACCTGTTTGAGATGATATTTATGGATTTTCTAGTTCTCCATTTTCTATATATATATATATTAAAATTAAAAATGTTTTTTAGATGTTTGATTTATAATTGACACGTGTGAAGCTTTTCTCCTAGTGTCAAAGATTTTAAATACCACTATCGTAAATACAGGTGTGATAGCACTGTGTTTATGTGTATTTTTAGTTTACTTGATATTATATTAGCAGGTGATGATAATATAATTTTATTAAGTTAATATATAAATAAAATTAAATGTATAAAAAATAAAGTGAAATATATATGAAAAGATAAAAAAATAATTGTTGAAAAATAGGAAAAAAAAAAGAAGCAGAGATAGAAATATTATAAAAAATTTATAAAAATAACGGTCAATTTTTAAAAATTAAATCATTATAAAAATTGGTATTTTGAAATCGAACTAATCTATCTATATAATATTATATAATATATTATGATAGATAAATTATTATGTGTACGAACATTAATACCATTTATTACTTTTATGTTAATTATTTAATTTTTAATTATAACATTATTCGTGACAAATTAATTAGTCAAATGAAGTGAACATATAAACCATCAATTAAAGTGAATAATTTTGACTATAGCGGTACTGTGGAAGTTTTATCCTATCCAATGAAGCTACTGTGTTATCAACATCAGCTACTTGGTAAAACGCAATATAAAATAATTTACATAAATTAACTTATTGATAAGTTTCTTTAACTTAAGATTTTTTTTTTATAATTTCAATTTTCGTCTGTATTTTTCTAAAACTATTTATTAAAAAGTTCGTCAAAATAAGTCTAAATTATACTTTAAATATTCATAATTTTGAGTGTTTATTTACTATGTAATGTAATAAAACTTTCAGAAAAGTTAGGTGAGTAACAAATTAATATTTTCCTGTACTATTTTATTTGAATGTATTATACGCTGATTTAAATTAAAATAGAATAATAATATAATAATAATAATAACATTTAATTTATTTAGAAAATATATCTTTAAAGTATAAATATAAATTAATAAACAATATTGAAAATATAAAATAACTTCTAAACACAAGAAACAAATGCATTTAATGTAACAAAAGTAAGCCAAATGTCAGCAGATATCCACATTTCAATACTTTTTTTACTGTTTAATAATTTTATTTTTAAATATTTTTTGTGAATGATATTTTCTATTGAAATTCGAGACTCATTATATTATTTTTTTAATAATGGAAACATACTTAAAGAGAGAGTTTGAACAAGCAATTTTTAACTGTTCTCTGAAAAAAATTCTTAAAAGACAATAATTTAAGATGGAATATAGAGTATATAAGTTGAGATTGAATTTTAAAATGTAGAGATTTTCAAGATATTTTACTCTATTTAGTAATGTTATCGAAATGTTTATAGTTATTCTTCCAGGGAAAGAAAACAAATATATATATACTAGTGTAAACACAGGCGTGGCGTTATCGCGCCTGCGTGTACGTATTTTTCGAATTATATTTATAATTGATGATATTGTAATGTTATTAAGTTAATGAACAAAATAAAAGTATATTTATAAAAATTAAAGTGAAATGTATGGAAAAAATATGAAAAAAATAATTGTTGATG
>Ga0214544_1009348_pt1 | contig 15446 bp, 12 predicted proteins | sample CNSS3metaG_FD_160074 | JGI IMG/M metagenome (GOLD analysis project Ga0214544, IMG submission 160074) | Root nodule microbial communities from cowpea collected in UCLA plant growth center, Los Angeles, California, USA - CNSS3 | ecosystem: Host-associated > Plants > Roots > Nodule | place: USA...
AAGCACTGGTTCATGCAAATGTTTGTGTAACAAACATTGAGGATTTTATTGGAAGTTCAAAATCGTGAGAAATGAGTTTAAATAAATTATACGATTTTAGAGTTTGTATTCAGTTAATACTTTTTTTAGGTTTTCTTTACAAGTTTAGAATTTAATTGTTGGAAAATCAGATCTTTAACTGAACCATATTGATGCGGGTTGGGATTTAATCGGGACAAACACCTAAATTTTGACCTTCTCAAATAAAGGAAAAAAATATATATAAATAATTAATATAATTGGGGCAAACATTAGGGATTGCAAACACACACGCTCACGAGCAACTACAAGACAAAAAGAAAATAACAAGAATTCAAAGGATTTACATGATTTAGTCAAAATGACCTATGTCCGCGGTGGCTTCACTAGATGATATTTTTGATTGATAAATTAGATTTACAATTACATAAGTATTTATAGAAATAGAGCAAGTAAATGGTTTAGGCCCAATAAACCCTTTAGACTCCACATACTCAACAATCTCTCACATGAAGGCTAATCACATCAACTCTGATAAACGTTTGGCAAGTGAACCAATCGTTAACGTAATAATAAAATATCATCCTCTAGGATTAACTCGTTGAATACTAGATTCCTAATTAACGTAATTTTGAGCAAATGAGATTCAATAGAATTGCAAGCATAAAATTACAACAAAAACTTCAATCAATATAAGAACTGTCAAAGGATTGATTTCATACCATTTCCTCTAACAAAAAGAAAATTAATTCTGCATAATGAAAAGAAAAACTAAAACTAACAGAAAAAGAGAATGACGAAGATGAAGAAGAAGACGAAAACTTTTCGTGAACGATCCCCCCTTTATCTTTTCCACGTTCTCTCCCTTTGTTGAGGTGAGTTTCTCTCTCCTCTAACCGTTTTGCCCCTCTTTCTCTTTCTTTTATTTTCTTTTTCCTTTAAATCCTTGTCAGCCAACGTCATATTTAGATTTCTCGCTGAAAAATCATATATTGTGGAAAAATTCACAGGCCACCTGTGGAACTTGTTGTTTTGCATTTGATCTTTTGAATCAAAATCCACAGGTCGTGGAAAAATCCACCAAGCACTTGTGGAACACGCTATTTTGAATCCTGCACTTTTGAAGCCAAATCTACAATCATGAAAAATCCATCAGGCACCTATGGAACATGTTGTTTTGAATCTAACTAACTCTATACTTGTTTACACAAACAATGAACAAACCCAAATGTATGATTCGAAACAAGATAATGCATGGTGAAATTAGTCCAATAATGAACAAATGAATAAAAATGGCTTAAACTAATGCATAAATACACATATATTTTATTTGCTCATCAAATTCTCCCAAGCTTAGACTTTTGCTTGTCCTCAAGCAAATAAAATGTAATGAAACAAAATAGTAAATGCGAACAGATTGATGAGTTAACATCTAATCCCAAATCCAAATTCACCCAATGATATTCTAGAAGCACACATTCCGCATTTGTTGGGTCCCTAAGTGTAACTGAGTAAATGATATAAGGCACAAGACATTAAGGAAGATAATCTTTGAACTTTAATTTCTCTTAATCAAAGATTTCTACTTAGGTTTCTAGCCTAGAAGACACTTACTTGCCAACTAAGCATGGATCTTCCACTCAAATGCTTTGCACTTGCCACACTTGGTCTCAAAGGAATGCCTCTTTTCCTAATAACACTTAGCCTCAAAGGGATGTCCATTTCAGTTATTGTCATTATTACTATTATTCTCCCATTTTTTTTCTTTTTTCTATTTTTTATGTGAAATTGACATACATTTCTCTAGTAACCAAATGAGTAAGTGTCACCTTAGAAACTTAAAAAGAAACTTTTAAGTCTATCACTAAAAAATATTCCCTTAAATGTCAAGTGTCAAAACTTCATATGTAGTGTGTGAAGTTTCCCAACAATTATCCCTAATGTGCTTCACCAAAAATCATTGAATAAACTTAGACTTGAATCAAGATTATGAGTATGTTATGCAAATGCAACAACAAAATGACATGCAAACAAAATGACATGCAATTGACCCTTCCAAGCTTAAATGTTTATGTTCTTCTGAACATAGAGAAAATAACTAAGAATAGAAGGGATAGAACTCACAAAATTACTGGTGGTGGAAGCGGTGGATTGTTGTCGATGCTGAAAGTAGCTTTGCTTGTGAAGTGACGAGGATTCTGCTTTAAAATTGGCAAAGTCTGCTACCCATGGCAAAGCATTAATGACTAGCAACTTCTCATCTAGAAACACCTCTAAAATAGATTCAACATCCTGGTCATCCTCATCAAACTTCAGTCTTGAAAAGTGATGAATTATCAAATGTCGCTTCCCTTTCTTATCTCGGATTTCCATGTCAAATTCTTGCTTTAAGAGAATCCAATGGACTAATCGTGGCTTGGAATCCTTGGATGTCTCTTCTCCTCCAACTTCACTCTTGTTTAGGTTTATTCTTCTTGTAGAACTGAATAATGGCTTGAGAACTTCTACTTGATGTGCACATTGTATCACCTCTTCATCACCCACTTCTTCAGTCAACTCCTTTGCTTGCATTCTGGATAACAAAGTTCGCTCTAGTGAACTTTTCCTCACATGATTATCCATTTTGTCTAACATAGGAGACTCAACTATTTCGGCCAAAAAATACTCCTTCTTGTTCACCTTGTGCTTTACTGCTTCATTTATGGAGAAGCTGACTTTGTCATCAGCTACATGACAAACAACATAATGTACTTAAGTTATATGCAATTATCATTGTGATCAAAATAGTAAGGTTAAATGAAATTTTTACAGTTTTCAATAGCAACACAACTCTAACTTTAAGATCTGGTCCAAATTCTGGTTGAAGTAGGACTTTCTTATGCACACTAGCCCATAGCGTGGCACTTGGGTCCTCAAATTTTTATTTTTTTAAAGACATTAATTAAACAAAGAAATATTAAAACAATTCATGTTGCTGTTCAGCGTTACCTTAATACATTAATTAAACAAAGAAATATTAAAACAATTTTGTACGATGAGAGGCATTGGTGGGTGTCCTACTATTTGAAAAATCAATTTTTGGCTAGAATGTCTACCACACCAAGAAGTGAAGGCATTAATGAATTTTTTAATTGATTCATAAATTCAAGCACTTCCTTGCAACAATTTGTCGTCCAATATGACAACGCACTTAGGTAGAAGGCTGAGAAGGAATTTGAAACGAACTTCCCTCTCTTTTACCAAAACCTTTAGAATTAAGAAAGGAAACTATCTTTAATATAGTCATGAGTGTGTACCCTCATCACTATACCAAGATATTTTCTGTTCTTAATGCTTCCATTTTCACCACTCTGCGTAGTCTACAATCAATAATATGATTGATAGATCGCCTATCCATTTTTACAAGGTTTCGTAACCAAAACACGACAAGCTCACTCCCCAAAGCCCAAAAATCATTTGAAAACCATTGCTCTGATACCAAATGTAACATCCCGTTTGGATATTACTAATTTTAAATAATATAAAATAAAAGAAATAATGAAGTCACATCTATTTAAATGTCTTTCCCAAAACATGGGAAATTAAAAACATTTATTAAACTCATCTAATTAAACCACAATGTTCCAATAATCCATACTAGTTCATATTCCAGTAAAAATGCGGTTTACAAAAATCTAAAATTAAAATGATAGTAAACTTCCATAAAAAGCTTTCCCACGCTAGTCCCTCTCCGGCTTAATGTCTCACCAACATCACCTAGAACGTCATCTGCTCCCGTGTGACAAGTCACACGATCATCGCCACACACACACAAAAGGGGTGAGCTCATAAACAGTTAACATATAAATTAATAAAATCAAGATACACCCAACTACTTTATTCTAGTTAATTCTTGACCAAGACCTTATTACCCCAAGGTTTTTCAACTTGCAAGTCACACTAACAATGACCATGGACTCAGGATATATGATGTTTCCACCTGCCCGCTCGTGGTCCTGCCTCTACGAACCTCCCCGCTTGTAATCCAACTCTAAGGACCTCTCCACCCGTAGTCCAACACACGTGATCCACCAACTACGAATCTCGTCGCTCGTAGCAGCTCTCAAGTGTGAGCACGGAACATACGAACCTCCCTGCTCGTATCCCAACACGAGAGCACCAAGATATGAACCTCCCCGCTCATATCATCATGTGTTCACCACCAACCATGAACCTACCCGCTCATGACACAATCAGCATCTCCTGGTCCAAGTCTCACATCACAACATCAAAACAAAAATTAAGAAAAACACATTGTACTTTACAAGGTACATACTAAAATAAAATAAAATAATAATAATCATAATACAATAAAATAAAATAATAATAATAAGAAGAAGAAAAATGATAATAGTAATAATAATAAAAAAAAAAAATAATAATAATAGTTGTAAAATAAAATAACAATAATAATAATAAACATAGTAATAACAATAAAAATAAAAATAATAGAAATAATAATAATAATAATAATATAAATAACAATAATAATTATTATAATCTATAACAATATATAAAGGGGATTCCTTTTTTTGTGTCCACTTTTCATTTTCCAATTTTACCCTTAATTATTATTTTAAAAATTAATTATTTTATAGTTATTTTTTCTTTAACCGTTTTTTTAAAATCTTTTTCATTTTGACCGTTATTCTAAAAACCTTTTTTTAATAGTTATTTTATTTAACAACTATTTTAAAATTTATTATATATGTTTTAAAAATAAATATTATTAATCTTAATACAAATAATAATAATAATAATAATAAAATAAGATAAAAAATAACAATAATAAGAAAAATAAAAAAAATAAAAATATTAATATAAAATAAAATTAATAATAATAATAAAAAGAAGAAGAATTATAATGATAATAGCAATAATAATAATAGTAGTAAAATAAATTAATAATAATAATATTAAGGATAATAATAATAGTAATAATAATAATAATAATAATAATGATAATAATAATAATAGAAATAATAATGGTGATAAGAATAATAATAATAATAATAACAATAATAGTAGTAAAATCATGTAATAATAATAATAATAAAATAATAATAATAATAATAATAATAATAATAATAATAATAATAATAATAATAATAATAAATGTGTTGTGTTTAGATGAAGAACTCCAAACATGCATCTTAGAAGTTGAATACAACTAAAGTCAATTAATTAAATACCAACCTAAACTAATAAAATCACCTATGCAGTCCCCATTTATAAACCACTTTCTATAACTATTCCCTTCCCCCTCTTATATAATATATTAAAAATTACTAATTATACCACATCATAATTTGTATAAAAAAACACTACCAAGGAAAATTACTAATTATTTTAAAACCTTAACTACAGCATACCAAAAGTTTAGTCACTACCAAAGCTTAATACCCAAAAGCTACAAGTCATATATAATATAAAATAAAAAAATGCCAACCCCACTTCTAACCTTCTTTATATATATATATATATATATATATATATATATATATATATATATATATATATATATATATTTATATTAAAAAAACTATTTAGTATAATCGATGCTCTACACCAAAGTAGATAATTTGTTTCCTTTTTTTCTTTAATATTATATAAATTACTATATGAGGAATGTCGTAAAATATCCTTCTAATATATTATAACATACCATAACACCACATTTATCTACTTTATCATATAACTAAAAAAATGAAAGCTCTAGAATGCAACCCCATCACGCTACTAGAAAAGAAAAACATAAACCCTAACCTTTGCTTTGCATCATTCACCCACAAATCAAGAAAACCTCAATGCATTCATGCTATATTAGATTTCATATCACTAAAATTCATCAATCACTTAACATTCAAACGAAAATTTGATGATATTATATCACCATTACAATCAAAATTTCTAAAATATAAAACAAATGCATCACATTTTTTTTATTGTAAACAATAATTCTATCAAACAAAACTTAAAATCTTCTTTCATAGGAAAAGATTAAACTAGTCAGCTCCCCTTACCTAGATTCCTTGCTCCAATGTGCTTTGAGGATTCTTTCTTGCACCAAATAAATTGCCTTCACTTTGATCCTCTCCTAAAAAAACTCCCCCATGCTCTCTTTACTCACGTTCTGATGCTCCCTAGACACTCCTCAGCAGCCCACACGAATTGGTAATCTTAAAACCCCTTCTCTTCTCCCGATTGGTTTATTAACTCCGCCTTAACTAAGCGTAATGGCAAAGAAAACGAATATTAATTAAAATGAGTTTAATTTCCATTCAAAAGAGCTATTACCATATGGTTTCCCAACCCTTCCATCTGCTCCTCAAGGCGGCTAGGGTTTATGACTCTTTCCATTCATGCCAAAAAGGAGTTGGGCAAAAAGAAACCTATTTTGCCTAAGTCAAGGTTCAAACACACAACCACACAATTACCAAACAAATATACAACCATTCAAGAAATTCATGTTTCATGATAATTCCAATACACCTAGGATTATAGTATCACGCCCATGGACAAGCATATTATTAAAATAATAAAACAAGTAAATAAGTACCCTAATGGCATACATAGAACTCAAACCCAAGTCCTTTTAGCACATTCAAGTACTCTCAACCATTTGAGCTAGTACTACTCCTTATCATAATTCTTCGCATTAATTACTACAAAGATTCCTTTAATTGCATTTAAATTAAATAAATATTTCTTTATTTATTTAATTTTCTCGGGTCTTACACTCAGGTCGTCCAATTGCAGCAACAAGTATGTTATGACAACCTTCTAGAGTGAATCCTACTTGGGAGCTCTGCTTAACCAACGAATCTTGCAATGTAACCAAAAAAAGTTATAAAAAAATCATATAATATAAAACACGAACAACTTATTTAGAGAAGAATTGTATCTTACAATTTTGTCAGAGATTTCTCGTGCAGATTCAGAAGTGTAGTTGCCCGATATGTGTAGATGGGCTAACTTCCACTTTTGATGGCGTGATGGTGGTGAAGGAGGCTTAATATCTTCGCCCTCGAAAGGTGGCACCTAGATTTTTTCTTTTCTGACATTATCTTCTTTTCAAGTTTTCTATACCCACCATAAGACAATTTGTACGGGTTTTTATTTTGAGCAGTTATGCTTTGAGCCTTTTTTTCTCTTTTCTTGTAACATACAAAACCCACTTTATGAATTAGTTCAAATTGTACAAAATTATCAATTGAGAAATTGATGATTTCAAATAAACATACATGTCATCCCTAAGATGTCCGAAGCTCAAGAAATGGACACCATGTGTATTCATTAATCCAAGTGTATTTCAACAATGAATTTTCATTCTTTTTAGATCCAAAGACATACCTAGACGTCAATTTGGTCTTAAAACCACAAAATTTCTCAGCCATCGATGATAAACATTTGTGTTTAAGCGTCATCACATTTGGAATATCAAATGTTAGCTGCAATATAGAAAATATCATCAATAATATTTAACATATTATCAACAAAATCAAACTATAAGGTTAATAACATGAATATTAGTTACAAATAAATTTTGCCATATCATTTCCCGATCAATTTCAGAGACATAATCAAAAGATAAATTAAGGATTGATATTCTCTCTCGTGCCAACATTTCTAAATAGCTTTTGAAGACGTTCGCATAACGACCTCTAGGAATTCCAATGTTGATGTCAATATCAACAGGTGTTTTCTGACCATTAGCTTTTCTAATTAAGAGTTGTCTCAACTTAGTGGGCTCCTCTGGTGGCTCTCTTAGTGGGTGCTTCATCCTCTGATGAACTATGATGTTCAACCATATATTTGTGAAATGAAAACATCACAAAACATTAATAAGCAATATATAAAATCACATATAAAATATTATTTAATAAAACAACTAAATTTTAACAAGAAAATGAAATTCATACATAAAGTTATTGATTGTTCATATGTATATTCCTTTATCGTGATCTTCTCGAATTGCATGTACATCATCAACTAGAGGGATTTCATCAACATTTATCGTTCTTCTAAATGGGTGGGTGACAACAATAATAAGATCACTAAGATTCTCTTCACTAGGATCAATTTGATTTTTTCCATGAAGAGCGACAAACCAACGTTCAAACTCAGGATCTTTAATATAGAAAACCTACGATGCTTGTTGTGCCATGATAAATGGCTCGTCTCGATTACCCACCTTTTGAAAATCAACTAGAGTCATTCCTGATTCATCCATTTTGTCACCACTCTTATTGTCAATCCACTTACATTTAAACAATGGAATAGTAAACATGGTATAATCAACCTCCCATATCTCTTGTATTAGACCATAGTATGTCATTGATCCAAATACAAGATTTTGATCTTTAGATGTAGAAAATTGTAGCGACTCAGCTTCAAGACTGACTCCACTATTTTGTATTGTGCTTTTATCATCTAGAGACTTCGTATAAAATGTGCAAATATTAATTTCATAACCTGTACAACAGATGACATCAAATTTCAACCCATTCGCTAACCACATTAAAGTCTAAGAACATTGTGGATCTTTCAAAACCTCAAATTTAAACCAAGGCATTAATGTTCTATTATGCTCCATCAAATGTCATTTCTCTGATTGTCTTGGATTGTTCTCTTTCGCAATGACTTTGTGTGCAGGTAAGTAAGGCATTACCTCATCTGTGTTATTCAATATGTATAGGTGTGCCTACAACAACTCTTCGCGATCTTTGCTAACCACACTCACACCTTGGATGTTGTTACTTATAGAACACCTGTTCAACCATGACCTCTAAGGAACTCATATCAGTTTTGCTTTTGCCATGTAATCTGAACAAAACTCGACACTTTCTTCAGCAATATACCTTTCGATCATTGAAACTTCTGGACAATATTGATTTTACACATACCGTTTCAAAATATTCATGTAATGTTCAATGAGATACATCCATCTTAAGTATACTGGTCCACAAAACTTGATTTCTCTTACCAAATGAACAAGTAAACGTACCATGATGTCAAAAAATAATGAGGGAAAAACATCTCTAGCTGACACAAGATGATAACAATATCGGCTTCAAGTTCATATAACTTTAAAGGATCAATGAATTTGCTACAAATTGAAAAGAAGTATGCATACAAATGTGTTATAGTTTATCTAACATTTTTGGGTAAAATTTCATGAATAGCTACAGGTGACAATTGTTGCATTAAGATGTGGCAATCGTGAGACTTTAGGCCAACAAGCTTCAAGTCTTGCATGGACAGTAAACTCTGAATATTTGAAGAGTGTAAGACCCGTGAAAATTAATTAATTAAATAAATAATTAATTAATAAATGCGGGAGTGGAAGCCTTTATGGCATTAAAATCTAATTTGTATGACGTTGAAAAGTATTAGCTCAAATGGTTGAGAGTACTTAGTGGTGTGAGAGGACTTGGGTGTAAGTCCTATGTATGCCATTTGTGTATTATTTAAGTATTATTATTTTAATATATGTTGATGATGTTGTAGGATAATATAATAATTGAATTATATTAGTTAGCATGAAATATGAATTAGTTGAGTGGTTTAGCATTGATTTGGCATTGGCATGGTTATGAGTTCAAGCCTTGGAGAACCCAAATTAAACTTTAATTTTGCTATTATTAGTTTTAGCTTGAATTTGAAAGGTTAAAGGAAACCCTAGCTGGACAAAGAGCAGCCAAGAGTGGTTCTAAAACAGCTCATAACGAGACATTGAATGGCCATTAACCTCTCATTAAACATCATTTTAGTTTTGGGTAATTAACCTAGCATTAAGGTACCACTAAAAAGCAAAATTGGGGTAATAGGGAGGGTTTTTGAAAGACTGGAATTATACTCAGAAAACAGAACACGAATTTTTGAGATTGGTGCGGTTTAAGTGAGGCATTGGGGCTGAATTGAGAGGAGACAAAGGAGGTCCTTGGTGAAGGGAGAATTTTCAAGTGCCAAAGTTTAAGCTAAGAAATCCAGGTTAGGGGAGTTTTACTCGTTAGTTTTATGTTTAAAGATTGATTGTATGAAATGTATGTTGAATTGAACGTGTATGCTCTGCTTATTTCAGAAATTGTCGTGTTCTGGAATATTTCCAGAAACCGCTTGGCGGGTCGCTCATGGCCGCCAAGCGGCTCATCCCTGTGTAGTGTGTATTGGGTTTTTCAAGAAGAACCACCTGACGATAAATTCCTGACCGTCAGGCAACGCCAGGCGACGCGAGCCATGTTGGCTCGATTTGTGATTCTGTGCATTCTAGAATGATTTTGATCGGGGGAAAACCAAGTGGTAGTTGTTAAGGGATGATATAACGTGTAATTCATTGATTTTTAGTGTAATTGATGGTGGAATTTGATGGAATAGTGAAAATGAAGTCTTAAGGTTTTGATGTTGGTGGTTTAGTAGAATTGAGCATCATAGTTGTTAATTATCCTAAAACAAATTTCTGTTGGAATGAATAAGATAGAAATAGGAGAGCATCCAGATGGTGTGGGAGATTCTTTGCAGGTGTTAAAAGTCTGGGAAATTGCCAAGAAACTTATGCGCTGCCTAGCGGCACGGGGCCTGCCGCCAGGTGCCATCGTAGTAGCATTAATTTTTTGTGGCTGTAAGAGATAGAGCTGGTTTTAGGAATTTTGATGTCCAGGGAGGTAAGGAAATGGAATCGGGGAATGTTGATTGGAGAATTAGAAATGTGTCAAGCAGAGGATTGGGATGAGATAGGAAGAATTGGAACTTTAGCACATTACATATTTCTATTTAAACTAGTATCAATAAGTGAGCTTGGACGGGAAAACAAAAGAGAAGAGGTTGAGGCATTGGAAGTACTATTAGGTGCCAAATTAATCCAGAACGTAACCAGCATTTCTAGAAGTTGAATAATGAGTTAAGAGGGATAACTGAATTGTGGTAAACCCTATTGTGTTAAGAGTTGGGAATGGTATAAAACTGCATAGTGAAAAGTGTTAAACCTGAGGGTATGAGTTGGTATACTTGGAGAAAACTCAGAACTAGTGACATGTTACTGATTCAATGTACATTGAGTAAATTAACTTGAGGATATAATGAGAATTAGGAGCTATAAAGGATAGAGGGTGGCAATAATACGACTATTAAGAGAATTGGCTTTCTGGAAGTGTGCAAGGAGTAGATGGAAGGCTAGCATTTGAAAAAGTGTAGGAAAAATTAGAACAGTGGTTGTTCTGGTACAACGCCTGGCGGTGTGATGCGAAATGCCAGGCGGGAGTGACTATCCAGGGAGGAAATTAACACATGGCACCTGTTGGACATGAGGGTCCCGCCAGGCGGTGTTTGGAAGCAGTGAGTGCTCTAAGGCACTTGGCGTCTGGCGGTACACGTCACCCGCCAAGCGGTCTAGAAGTTGGCAATGCTTGGCGATACGTGTCCTTCACCAGGCAATTTTGCTGTAGCAGCCTTTGGTTGCTGGTTCTGCATGCGTGATCTACAAGGCTTTTAGGATACTTCAAAGGTGGATTGTTGGTGTTCATTTATTTGAGCTTGGAACGTATCCCTTGAGTTGAGCTCGGGATAGGGGTTAAGCATGTGGCATTCCTCGAGTTGAGCTCAGAATGGCGTCCCTCGAGTTGAACTCGGGATGGTGGATGAACACGAGGAACCCTTGAGTTGAGCTTGGGTTGGCGAATATTGCCGGTGTGAGTGTGCTGGTTGTGGCCAATACGGATGAAGATTGCTCTCCTTAGTCGTTAACTAACGAGTTTGGTAGTGTTAGGACGTTACAACTCTGTTCGTATTTGGGAACTCCACCTGGCATTGCGGTGTATGATCCGTAGCATGGTTTCTCGCACGTGCTCTATCGGTTGTGGCCGATAGGTATGGCATCAAGACACCTTGAAGTAATCACTAGAAGACGTAGAACACGAATAACATGGTTGTGGCCATGTGATATGGGATCAATTGAGGGAATTCCTCTAGTGTGATTGTATAATATATAAATATAGTTGTGTTTTATTTATGTATGTATATTTATATGTATATTCTGTTAAGCTCACCCTATCTGCTTGTGGTTGGTGATGATCGTGTACGCGGTACACGTGAGCAGATGATGTTATTGCAGGTGGTTCTGGTGAAGCTTAGCTACGGAGCGGGGATAGCTTGGGAGTTTTTATATTTTTGGATTTGAAACAAATTGTAAAGGATTATGACCTGTTTTATACTACTTTCAGTTTTGTAATTATGGATTTCGTAGTATTTATTAATCTAATAAAGTTTTAAATTACCCGCATTTTTAGGAAATGAGGTATATTAAATGAATCTGGCGTAATATTTCTTTAATTTATTACTTAAATCCATAATATCTAGACGGGATGTTACATTTGGTATCAGAGCCTTTTTTTCAAAATATTTTTGGGGTCTATGGGGAGTGAGCTTATCGTGTTACGCTAGCGTGACTAATTGATTATGTTTCGTACTAATTTCGGATGTGAAATCCTAATTTGAGTTTTGTGATGTGAATAGCTGAAATATGTGGCGCGCACAAGTTATGGCCAACAGGAGGAGAAGGAACAACACTGGAGCCAATGACAAAGCTCAAGCAATTCATCGCATGGTGGACGCGATGCAGCCCATAGCAGCGCCATCCAAGGCCATAATCGCACCTACCCGACCCGTAACTATGGAGGATTTTATGAAGCATAGGCCAGCCAAATTCTCTAGCAAGGCCACTCCTAATGAGGCAGATGCCTGGCTGTGGCAGTGCGAGAAAATTTGCAAAGTTCTGGAATGCACGGAATTGTAGAGGCTATCGTTCGTCACATTCCTTTTGGTGGCAGACGCGAAGTACTGGTGGCAGACGCGAAGTACTAGTGGCAGACGCGAGGTACTGGCGCCAGCTGAGTTGGCTGAGTTGAAGAAGTAAATAGAAGACTTGCTTGAAAAGAAGTTTATCAGACTGAGTGCATCACTGTGAGAAGCGTCGATATACTAGTAAAGAAGAAGGATGGCAGCTCTAGATTGTGTGTTGTCTATAGTTGAATAAGTTAACAACAAAGAATAGGTACCCACTACCGAGGATTGATGATCTGTTGGATCAGCTAAGGGGAGCTGTAGTGTTCTCTAAGATTGACTTGAGGTCTGGATATCATTAGATCTTGGTCAAGCCTGAGGATGTGCAGAAGAGGGCTTTCAGGTCGCGCTATGGGCACTATGAGTATATGGTGATGTCGTTTGGGGTGACAAATGCTCTTGCTATATTCATGGACTACATGAACAGAATCTTTGGGCCGTACCTGGATCAATTTGTTATTGTATTCATTGACGACATACTGATATGTTCTAAGAGTCATGAAGAACATGCGGAGCATCTGAGAGTGGTGATGGGAATTCTCAAAGAGCATCAACTATATGAGAAACTGTCAAAATGTGAGTTTTGGCTAGATGAGGTATAGTTCTTGGGCCATGTGATCTCAGTCTAAGGAATAGCAGTGGATCCGGCTAATGTTGAAACGGTGGTGAAGTGGGAGAGATCACAGATAGTTACAGAGGTGAGAAGCTTCTTGGGTCTGGTAGGTTACTACATGAGGTTTGTGGAGGGTTTCTCCAAGAGGGTGAGCCCATTGACACAACTCACTAGAAAGGATCAGCCTTTCTCTTGGACAGATGAATGTCAAGCTTGCTTCGAGGACATGAAGAGAAGGTTGACGACTGCAATAGTGTTAGCTATTTCAGACCCGACTAAGACGTTTGAGGTATACTATGATGCCTCATATCAGGGGTTGGGTTGTATTCTAATGTAGGAGAAACGACCAATCGCTTATGCATTTCATCAGTTGAAGGTGCATGAGAAGAACTACCCTACGCATGACTTGGAGCTAGCAACGACAATTTTTGGCCTCAAGACTTGGAGACATTATTTGTATGGAGCACAATTTCAAGTAGTCATCAATCACAAAAGTTTGAAATATTTATTTGATCAAAAGGAGCTGATTATGAGGCAGAGGTGCTGGATGGAATACTTTAAGGATTACGACTTTGAGCTATTGTACCATCCTGGTAAAGCTAATGTCGTTACAGATGCTTTGAGCAGAAAGAGGGTGTATGTGTCTACCATGATGATAAAACAACTAGAGCTTATTGAGAAGCTGTGAGACATGAACTTGGGGTTCCACACGGGCACTGATTACATACGCTACAGTATGCTGCGAATCACTAATGAGTTCCTAGATGAGGTTTGGGTGGAACAAGGTAAGGACCAAATTAAACATTTTAAGAAATTGTAGGATTAAATTGAACCAAAAAAATAAAATAAAATGAACCAAAGTAACAAATTAGAGGACTAAATCAATAATTTAGCAGTAATTATTATATTATATATTTTTATTATTATTAATTATTATAAACAGATTATTAATTTAAATAATAATTATATATATATTATTCACTATTATTATTATTTTATTATATATATATATATATATATATATATAATAATAATAATAATAATATATATATATATATAAAGTGTGAGAAATAATGCATTCCACCACCATAAACTTCTGAAGAATCATGAAAAGAAAAAAATACCTCCACCACCACAAAACATCTGAAGCACTATGAAAAGAAAAAAAAGATCACATAAATGGAGATGACAACATTAACAGTATGTCACATGTCAATCAGTGATTTTTTTTTATGTTTTTTAATTTGTTTTAAATTTTTTATTTTTATTTTGTTGCAATTTTTTGCCACGTGTCAAGTCCCTCATGTGACATGTAGCACTCGGTGACAGATGGCAACACTGACACATGTCACTATCAAATGTTATTACATACGTGTTGTTCCTGTGGAGAACAAATAAGATATGTCAGACAAAAGTGTTACCTTACCTCAATCCGCAATCTCCTCAATAGGCTTCCTCCCGGTTGCTATATGTCATTTGTGGATATCTCAGTTTGGACCGGTTTGGACCCAAGAGGGGTTACCTGTGGAAGAGACTCTGATGCTCAAGTCAGTCAAAATTCTCAAAAAGTCAAATCCCGTAATTAAGGGAGTAATGAATGCATACCTTTAATTGCTGGGATCCACACATATTTATAGATTATTAATTATGTCTAGCCTTGTCATGGGCTAGGCCCCTAATTGGGTCGTAGGTGGGCCTGGGTCTTAGGAGTCCATAGTATGGTGATTGCGTGCGTGCCAGGATCCAAGTATGAGACTTGGATGTTTTACTACAGACGAGGAGTCTGTAGGGCAGGACTATGAGCGGGATAGACTCATAGGGTTGGACCACGAATGAGTTAGTTTCGTGGGAGCACAGGGAAGTCCCAAGACCTAGTACATGCATATGACTCATGAAGGACTATGAGGTCATGGTTGGGTAATTTGATATGAGATATTTA
>Ga0214544_1009353_pt1 | contig 15437 bp, 13 predicted proteins | sample CNSS3metaG_FD_160074 | JGI IMG/M metagenome (GOLD analysis project Ga0214544, IMG submission 160074) | Root nodule microbial communities from cowpea collected in UCLA plant growth center, Los Angeles, California, USA - CNSS3 | ecosystem: Host-associated > Plants > Roots > Nodule | place: USA...
TTAATTTAACAATAATCTCTAGATAACCAATGAAGAATCTTATTTAGAAAAATCAGTGGAATTGACCTATTTACTATTACTGTGTTTACAATCTTCCGTGTCATTTTCTTTGCATATCAAAACCCCCCTATTTTTACAGTTGCTAGTTTTAAATTGCATTTTTGAGAATCAAATATTTGAGATCAATTCCGTATTCGTTGTGAGACGACTCAGGGTTATCTTAACCCTAACTATTTTCTTCACTACAAACTGGCAATACTGAAGTTGCTAAAGTAGTGGTAATTTGATCCCCTAACGACAACGATATCAATTAGGTTCATGCTAAATGCGGGGTTAGAGATAGTATTTGGACATAAGTCTTGGTGATTATTTTGGATGGAATTCTTTTGTTGTGTTGTATGTATATATGTATATTCTATATGTAAGTTTATTCTGTTAGCTCACCCGATCTGCTTGTGTGTGGATATGATCGTATACGCGGTATACGTGAGCAAATGATGTTGTAGGTGGATTTGGTGAGACGTAGAGCCGGAGCGAGGGCTAATCTTGGGAAGAGTTTTTATCATATTTTTATTATGTGTTGGAATAAATTGTAAACCGTATCATTACTAAACTTTGATCTTGTAATGGAGTTTTATACTTATAAATTTGAGGTTGCTTTTAGTGATGTAATAATATTTAAATTTCCCGCGTTTTTGAGAAATGGCATTAGAATAAACGAGGTTTATTAATTAATTATTTATATTATTATTTAAATCCGTATTATCCGGTCGGGATGTTACATTTGGTATCAGAGCAAAGGTTTTCAAAAATGTTTTGGGGTCTATGGGGAGTGAGCTCATCGTGTTACGTTAGCGTGTCTAATTGATTGTGTTTTCTGCTAATTTTGGTTGTGAAATCATAACTTGAGCAGTGTGATGCGAACAGTTGTAAAATTTGGCGTGCACAAGTTATGGCCAACAGAAGGAGAAGGAATAATGCTGGAGCTGATGACAATGCTCAGGCGATTCATCGCATGGTGGACGCGATGCAGCCCATTGTAGCGCCACCCAGGACCATAGTTGCACGCACCTACTCGGCCAGTCTCTATGAAGGATTCATGAAGCATAGGTCAGCCAAGTCCTCTGGCAAGGCCACCCCTGATGAGGCAGATGCTTGGTTGCGTGAGTGCGAGAAAATTTACAGTGTTCTTGAATGCACTGATGCGCATAGGTTATCATTTGTCTCATTCCTTCTGGTGGCAGACGTTGAATACCGGTGTCAGGGAATGCAACAATTAATGCAGACCCGTGAAGAGCAGGTGACCTGGGCTACCTTCAGATCGAGGTTCCTGGAGAAATATTTTCCAGACAACGCGAAGCATGAGCGGGAGGCAAAGTTCCTTACACTCCAGCAGGGAACTATGACTATGCATGCCTATACTGATAGGTTTGAGTATCTGGCACAATTCTACTCGTCAGCTGTCACTGAAGAGTGGAGGTGCAGGAAGTTCGAGGGCAGACTTAAACACAAGTTGTGCAGGTTCTTGGTGCCTATCAGGATCAGGGAATTTCTAATTTTGGTGGAGCAAGCCAAAACAGTTGAGTAGCTGAAGATGGGGCCCAGTAGGATGGCACAACCACAGAAGACTACGACCGATACCAAACATCAGAAGAAACCTTACAGTCGTCCACAAAATTCGGCCCAGAAACTACAATGCTTTAATTGTGGTGGAGAACATTATAGGAGGGACTGCTCAAAACCCTCTAGCAGTTCTGGAGGAGGATCTAGCACTGGCAAGTGCTATGTATGCGAGCAGACTGGACATTTCACACGTCAATGTCCTAAATAGAAACCAGCTGGAGGTGCGCCAGCCAAGAAATATGTTGGAGAGCAGCCTAGAGCACCAGGACGTGTATTTGCCTTGACGACCACTGAGGCAACTTAGTCGGGTAATCTGGTGCAAACTACTTGCTTGTTATTTAATCATGAGGTTGTTGTGTTGTATGACTCAGGAGCTACCCATTCATTCGTATCCAATGAATGTGTGAGGAGGCTTAGACTTGTGATACAAGAGCTGGGGTGTGAGTTAATAGTCGTGACGCCAACATCTGGCGAGGTATCCACCAGCTTTGTTTGTGAAGGATGCCCTATGGAGGTGGCAGGCTGCAGGTTCAAGGTGAATATCATCTGCTTGCCAATGGAGGGCTTGAACGTTATTCTGGGAATGAACTGGCTATCAAGAAACCATATTGTCATCGATTGCTGACGGCGTAGAGTAGTGTTCCCAGATACAGAAGGATTGAAGCTTATATCGTCTAATCAGGCGATGAAGGAGATAGAAGCTGGAGCCACTTGCTTCATTATAGTGGTTCAAGGAGAGAAGAAGAGTACAACTGAGCAGATCCAAAGTAGTGGTGGATGAGTATGCAGATGTCTTTCCAGATGAAATTCCATAACTTCCACCAAGTAGAAATGTGGATTTCACCATTGATCTCATCCTTGGAGCTGGCTCAGTTTCGATGGCACTATGAGGAAAGACCTGTTTGAGAAGAAGTTCATCAGACCGAGTGCATCACTATGAGGAGTACCGATATTATTAGTGAAGAAGAAGGATGGCAGCTCTAGACTGTGTGTTGACTACTGACAATTGAACAAGTTGACAATAAAGAATAAGTACCCACTGCCGAGGATTGACGATCTGTTGGATCAGATGAGGGGAGCAACAATGTTCTCTAAAATTGACTTGAGGTCTGGATATCACCAGATTTTAGTTAAACCATAGGATGTGCAGAAGACAACTTTCAGGTCACGTTATGGGCACTATGAGTATGTGGTGACAAATGCTCTTATAATTTTCATGGACTATATGAACAGAATCTCTCGACCGTATCTGGATTAGTTTGTTGTTGTATTCATTGACGATATATTGATATATTTTGAGAGTCAGAAAGAACATGTAGATCATTTGAGAGTGGTGTTGGGAATTCTAAGAGAGCATCAATTATATGGGAAACTGTCAAAGTGCGAATTTTTGCTGGATGAGGTGCAATTCTTGGGTCATGTGATCCCAGCCCAAGGGATAGCAGTGGACTCGGCTAAGATTGAGACAATGGTGAAGTGGGAGAGGCCACAAATAATTACAGAGGTGCAGAGTTTTCTGGGTTTAACAAGATATTACATGCGATTCGTTGAAGGGTTCTCTAAGATGGTGAGTCCATTGACACAACTCACTAGAAAGGACCAACCTTTCTCGTGGACAGATGAGTGTAAGGCCTGTTTCGAAGACATGAAAAGAAGGTTGACAATCGCACCAGTACTGGCTATTCCAGACACGACTAAGACATTTGAGGTGTATTGTGATGCTTCATACCAGGGTCTGGGTTGTGTGCTGATGCAGGAGAAAAGACGAGTGACCTATGCATCTAGACAGTTCAAAGTTCATGAGAAGAATTATCTGATGCATGACTTGGAGCTAGCTGCAGTAGTATTTGCCCTAAAGACTTGGAGGCATTACTTATATGGTTCACAGTTCCAGGTATTCAGCGATCACAAGAGTTTGAAATACTTGTTTGATCAAAAGGAGTTGAATATGAGGTAGAGGCGCTGGATGAAATATTTGAAGGATTACGACGTTGAGTTGTTATACCATCTTGGTAAAGCCAATGTCATTGCAGATGCACTGAGTAGGAAGAGGTTCACATGTCTGCTATGATGATGAAAAAGCTAGAACTAATTAAAAAGCTGCGAGATATGAACTTGGGTATACACACATGCGCAGATCATATACGGTGTAGTATGTTGAGAATCACCAATGAGTTCCTAGACGATGTTTGGGTGGAACAGGGTAATGAACAGAAGCTACAACAGACTATTGGTAAGTTAGGCACTAAGAAGAGGAAAGACTAAAGGATGGGTAAAGATGGCATCCTACGTTTCACGGAGAGGATTTGTGTACCCAGGAGCCTGATACTAAGAAAGATGCTTTTGGAGGAAGGGCATAAGGGTCATCTTAGCATACATTCAGGTATGACTAAGATGTATAAGGATCTCAAAGTGACCTTCTGGTGGAGAAGTATGAAGACTGATGTAGCAGATTATGTGGCATCATGCTTAGTATGTCAGAAGACGAAGATTGAACACCAAAGACCGTATGGCACGCTGGAGCCTCTGGATATTCCTTAGTGGAAATGGGACAACATTTCCATGGATTTTGTTACACATCTGCCAAGGTCAGTGAGAGGGCATGAGTCCATCTGGGTAATAGTAGACAGATTGACGAAGTGTGCACACTTTCTGCCAATTAATCAGAAGATGTCCATGGACAAATTGGCCGTTGTATGTCAGGTGTAACATCCCTAGGGAATATTACTTAATTAAATAAATAAAGATATAAAATGAAATTCAATCAACGAGATATCATTATTTCCAAACGCGAGAAATTTAAAATGTTTAAACAACGCGCCAAAATTTAGAAAATAGTAGTATTAAAAACATTACAATTTCCAAAAATCCATAATCATAAATGAAAACATAAAAAAAAACCCCTAGCTATAATCCCAGCTAGCCCTCACTTCATCACCTGAGCATCCTCAGCATCAACTGTATCATCATCTGCTCCCGTGTAACGAATCACATAATCATCGCCAAACACAAATAGAAAGGGTGAGCTGATAAAAAATTGAAATAACATATATCATAACAGAATATAAGTAAGACACCCTCTTATTAATCCTAATTATTTCTTGGCAAAGACCTTAAACCCCAAGTCTTTTCAGCCTTTAAATCACATAAATGGTTAGCCTAGGACTCAGGAATATGATGCTCACACAAAGCTACCCGCTTGTGGTCCTGCCTCTACGAACCTCCCCGCTCGTAGTCTTGCTCTACGAACCTCCTCGTTTGTAGTCCTGCTCTACGGACCTGCCCGCCCGTAGTCCAATACATGTGATCCACCAGTCACGTACCTCCCCGCACGCATCATCTCTCAAGCGTGAGCACGAAACACGAACCTACCTTGCTCGTATCCCCACACGAGAGTAACTGGATATGAGCCTCCTCACTCATATCATCACATGTTAACCACCATCCATGAACCTACCCGTTCATGGCACAACATCTCCCGATCCAAGTATAGCATCATCGCTTAAACGCAACACACACAAGTCATTAACAACAACATCATCGCCTGGCGCAACCTAAGTGTCGCCAGGCGAAATATGCCTAGACCGCCTGGCGGTACCTGCCTCGCCGCCAGGCGCCACGCTCCAGACAGACCCCCTGTTTCAGGGTCTGTCACCTGGCGGAACACCCTTAGCTGCCAGGCACCACGTGGTGCAGTGATCTCTCATGCTGGGTCTATCGCCTAGCGCACCTACCCGCGTCACTAGGTGCTATATCAGTAGCAGAAATCTACTGGTTTTAGCACCTCCAATGGTCTGACTTGCAATATAATCCATTCCCGAGGTTCCAATTAGACACTCCTCCATCAAGGTTCATTATGGGTAGTCTGCAACTCTCATAAGTTCATGCGCCTATACTTTTAAATTTTCATTCCATCAATTTTAGGTTTCTAAGTTACCAAGTATTATATTCTTATATAAGAATTCCATCCAGATTATGACAATGCTTACTACTGATCCAATATTTTACATTTCATATCCCAACTTCCACTACTTGACCATAATATCAAAGCCTTCCGTCCACGTACTTGAATTACATTAGTCAAACCATGAGTGATATCATTTGGCTTATTCTTACTTATACTAGTGACGCATAGTCCAATATCTCAAAGTATACCACTTACTTATCACCCCTTGCAAACATTACCACATATTCCTCTCTTATATCTTCCAATCAATGCTACACAAGTTAGGATTTATGCGATAACTCCCTAAGGTAAGATTATCCAACCTTTCAACCCATCTTAATCAACACTCTACATCTTTTCCTTCTTAATTCTAATTGGTTAATTTTCCCAAGGCAGAATCCATACTCCAACAAACACGGTTCCCACATAGCACCATATCCTATTTTCCCATTTTACTCCCTCACAAAGAATTCTTGCTCACTATTTTTCCAATGTTTACTATCCATTTTCTCTGGTCCAATTCGCTTCCATAACCTCTCTCACCTAACAATTTAATGGCATAAAACTGATTTTTGAACCAGCGGTTGCCTAGCAATAAGCTGAGTGCCACCCGGCGGTACACCAGCACCTGGTAATACTATAGGTTTCTGTACCCGCGGGGGACATCAAATCCACCAGAATTCGATCTAGCTTCCAATTTCAACCAAGCACAATTACTTCATTCATGGATTTGTTAAACCCTCGCCCACTCTATCATTCTTTACGTACTCAATTTCATCCAATCACCTTTTAATCATACCTAACCCATAATTTATAATACTATTTTGATCTTAATATTAATCCTTCATGCCCCCATTCAAATTACAATTAGCAAGCATCACAAATTATAGGAAAATCATAGTGTTATGCAATCACACAAACATAGGAGTTTAACTGGAATTCCGCACATTATATCATTCACAAAAATGCAATGAAATAGTGACAAACATCGTGCATCGCCTGACAGTTCTGTCTCACCGCCAGGCAGCTCATGACGAAACCCAGAATTTTGGGTATAAACTGATGTGCCGCCTGGCGGCACCTTCATGCCCGCCAAGCGGTTTCTGGGCGAAAACCCAGAATTTTGTGAAAACAGCGTAATTAGGCACAAAGATTCATCCAATTCAATTTATACAAGTCACAGTATATTGAGCATGATTAAAACATCTAAAAACAACTCCCCTTACGTCGAATCCTCACTCAATTTCGAATTTGGTGTGTGTGCCTAACCCAAAAGCTCTCTTAGGCTTTGTTTCCCTTCCAACAATGGCTTCACTTCCAACTCTCTCTCTACAACCAGTACCAATTCACGAGAATTCTTCTGCCCAATGGTTCACACGCAAGTCCAAACCTCACTCTCTCTAATTTCTCTCTCTTTCAATTTTAATGCTCTCTTAATTACCCATTTAATTTACTAAAACGAATTTTTAAATAAAAAAAAAGATTAAGGCCATTCAATGAGTATTAACCTAGTGTTTTCCAGCCCCTACGTTGCCTTTCCATTAGCTGTTAGGGTTCCTAAACCCTTTCATATCCATGCCAAAAAGGAAGTTTGGCAAAAAAAGAAAGTTTAGCTTTATTCTTAGCAAGGTTTGAACCCATAACCACTCAATCACAAGGCAGGCACTCAACCAATTCAACCAATCATGTTCCGTGATAATTCCTATATTTTAGGATTATATTATCACTACTCACATCAAAATATATCAACAAAATAATACACATATTAAAATAACACAAAATTGGCATACATAGGACTCGAACACAAGTCCTCTCCCACAATCAATTACTCTCAACCACTTGAGCTAGTACTTTTCCACGTCATAGCACTCCGCATTAAATGCCTTAAAGGCTTCCATTACCCACATTAATTAAATAATTATTTAATTAACTATTTAATTTTTCTCGGGTCTTACATCAAGGAAGTGGTCAGACTACATGGGGTGCCGACGAGTATTATATCAGACAGAGATCCTCGATTCACACTGCGATTTTGGCAATCACTACAGGCAGCACTGGGCACACAGTTGAGAATGTGCTCAGCCTATCATCCTTAGACAAATGGTTAGTCTGAGAGAACCATACAGTCATTGAGAGACTTGCAAAGGACTTGTGTGTTGCATCACCTGGGCACTTGGAGTGATATACTGCCATTGGTGGAATTTGCTTATAATAATAACTATCATTCCAGTATTGGAATGGCACCATACGAGGCTTTGTATGGTTGGAGATGCAGAACACCATTGTGTTGGTAGCAGGATGGAGAGTTAGTGGTGCTTGGACTAGAGTTCTTACAACAAACCACTGAGAAAGTGAAGGTGATACAGGATCGGATGCGTGCAACTCAGAGCAGGCTGAAATCTTATACAAATAAGAGGAGGAGGCCGTTTGAGGTTCAGATTGGTGATCATGTATTCCTCAGGGTTACGCCTACAGCAAAAATTGGGAAGGCTCTCAAGTCGAGGAAGTTGACCCCCAGATTTATCGACATGTACCAGATCACGAGGAGGATTGGACCGGTGGTGTAAGAGATTGCTTTGCCACCTCACTTGGAAAACCTACACAATTTTTTTCCATGTATCACAGTTGAGGATATACATTGTGGATCCTACTCATGTGCTGGAGGATGATGATGTTTAGGTGCGTGAAGACCTGACGATCGGAGTTTGACTAGTGAGAATCATGGATTCTCAAGTCAAGCAACTCAGAGGGAAGGAGATCCGGACTGTGAAGGTACTTTGGGACGAGGCAACTCAGGAGATGACGTGGGAGATGAAGGACCCTATGAAGAAGTCATACCCACACCTATTCCATGGTAAGTTCTATTTTTCGAGGATGAAAACTTTTAAGGTGAGGGGAATGTAAGACCCGTGGAATTTAATTAATTAATAAATGCGGATAGTGGGTGTTAGTTTTGAAATGGTTGAAAAGCCAAGAAGGGGGGGTTGAATTGGCTAGTTAAAAATTTAGGTTATCTTTGCAAGCTAAAAACCACCTTTAATTGAATCAAATAGATCACCAAGTTAGGATGCAAACAGTACTGAACTATACATTTTCAATCGATCAAAAACAGAGTTAACAGATTGATTTTACTAAACAAATTCTGTTCTGGTATAATCAATCGATTGAAACTGAAAAACAGTCGACTGAAATACTGGGAAAAATGCAAAAATACGAATTTGAATTTTAAACCAGAAACAATGCTCAAGAATGATCAAGATCAGTTCCAAATGATTATACAAACATGCTCAATGCGTCAGATGCTATGAAAACATGCAAGAACATGAAAAAGATGATTAAAGCACAAGTTCTTGAAACTTTAAAATGAAAATGCAACAGAGAAAGGTTAGAGAAGAGAGGACACCATGAAGTTTTACACTGGTTCACTCAAACCTGAGCTACATCCAGTTTGTCAAGGCAACCTTAGCTTGACTTTGCACTATTTCAAAAGTTTTACAAAGTATCCACCCTTACACTTCCAAAATATGCAAAAACACCATAAAAGACTCTTGAATCACACAAGAATCACACCAGCACAGCAAGAACCCTCTTGCAGACCTGGAAAACTACCAGGCACACACACAAAGCTTGAGAAAGATCAAACCTTAGTGGTAGCATAACCTTGCCTACCACAAACCACTTTCTCCAAGCTTCAAACCAAGCCAAAAGCTCCAAGAATTGATCCAAGATCAATCTTCAACAGCTGCAACACCTGTGATCACGAAGGAGAGAGTTTCCACATGTTTCCAAAACCAAATCGTGCTCTAAAAATGATCAAGAGACCTCTCTTTCGAAAATCACAGCTTTTATAGTCAAACTGTTACGAAATTCAACAGGTTGATTTTCAAATCAATCGGTTGATTTCACTTGACGTAAGTGAAATCAGTCGATTAAAAACTAAATCAACTGATTGAATTTGTTGCAGTTTAAGACTACTGCAACCAACATTTTAACCTGTTAAAAAGTCATTCAACAGATTAAAAGAGATATTTTAACCTGTTGAAAAACCATTCAACAGATTAAAAACATAACAAAGACCAAACTACATCTAATTAATGCTTTAAGGTCTACAACATGAATTACAAACTACAAGTACACTTTCTTAATGATGTAACTACATGGAGAGCACACGTTCCAGCCTTGATCACCATGGATATCATCAATTCTCCTTTCCTTCATCAATGTAGGCTTCATTCAAATGGTAATGGCTTCAAGATAGTTCAAAAGAGCTTCATTCAATCTTCATCAAATCTTCAAGAAGCAAACCACCTTGGTTTCTCATGTCAACAGTGGGAGCCTTTATGGCATTTAATACTGACATGTATGACATGGAAAAGTACTAGCTTAATTGGTTGAGAGTACTTGGTTATGTGAGAGGACTTGGGTTCGAGTCCTATGTGTGCCATTGTGTGTATTTAATTCATTATTGTTTTTGAGATATGTTGGATCATGATGCGTGATAACATAATTATAAAATTTTGTTAATTATCATGAAAGATGAATTGGTTAAATGGTTGTGCATGGAATTGGACATTAGCATGGTTAGGGGTACAAACCTTGGTAGAATCAAAATTATCTTTCTTTTTGCCAAATTTTATTTGGCATGAATGTGAAAGGTTAGAGGAAACCCTAGCTGAATGGGCAGCCAAATAAGGCTGGAAAAACAACCATAATGGTCCTTGAATGGTAATTACAAGCATCATTAGTTTTTGGTCATTAACTTAGAATTAAGGCACCATTAAAAGGCCAATTTTAGGTTAGGAGAAAGGTTTATTGTGTTGTTATTGTGCTTGGGAAGCATAGAACGAAATTAGAGAGAGTGTTGTGAGGTTTGAGTGAAGCAAGGAGTTAAATTGGGATAGAAGCAAAGGAAGGACATTGTTGATCAAGAGGGAACTTACAAAAAGTCCAAACTAAGCTAAGGAAACCAAATTAGGGAAACTTTACACATTGGATTTTACGTTTGAGTTTGAATTGCATGACATATTCTGAATTGTATGAATGTCTCTCATTTCTGCTTGCATTTTCGTGTTTTTGGAAAATTTTCAAACATCACCTGGTGGGCTATTCATTGTCGCCAGGCGGCACATACATTTTAGCCTATTTTTGGGTTCCTAAAGAGGAACCACCTAGCAGTAAGCTCTCGATCGCCAAGCGATGCATAATTGTTTCATCCAGTTTTCTGGGTTTTGATGAAGGGTCTGGCGGTGGTGATGGAACTGTCAGGCGACATGAGCCCTATGGTTCGATCTTTTATGTTGTGTGCACTCGGGATGATTTTGATTGGAGGGACAGTTAGCTTCAATTGTTAAGGAAAGATGTAATAGTAAAACTTCTCCGAGTTTAGTGTAATTAAGGGCTAAATTTGATGGAACAATATGAATATGGTTAGGGTTGGAAAGCATGGGGGTTTGATTTCTGTGAGTCCACTTAGTGGTGGAATTCTAGAGTGAATTGGTAAGGAATGAGTGTAGGCTGCACACTGGTTTGAATGTAGGTGAATGCACGAGAGGATTGGAAGAAATAGGCGTAGAGAAGACAAACTGGTGGGATTTAGAGCCCTTACGAGGTGGAGAAAATTTTGTATTTTCCTATAATTTCTTATACACCGCCTGGCGGCACGGGGCCTGCCGCCAGGCACCATCTTAAAAATAGCCATCTTTGAGTGCCTGTGAGAATTTGGATGGTTCTGTGAATTTGGGAAGATCAGGTTCGTGCTAAATGCGGGGTTAGAGATAGAATTTGGACATAAGTCTTGGTGATGATTTGAGCAAAAAAGAAGTAGGAAATTAATCCATTCCTTGGTGAAGTGAAGGGTGGTTATAATGCAGTAGGTGCAAGGAAATATGGGATGATGTTCAGTACAATATACCTTGTAATTATGAGTAACTAGTTAGACGATACAGGGAATGCACTATTATAAGCTAGTTACATGAGAAGTGAGAACTCTTATGAATAATTAAAATAGATTGGATAAATCCACGTAAACTTGTAAGTATTGGAAGAGAATAATATCTTGAGGTAAATCTGACTCATGGGGAATGGGGTGATATTAGTAGTGGTTCAATTTAATGACAAGAGGTATTCATATTAGTTATAGATGGTATATGATTGAATTGACAAACTCTTGACTTGGTAATTATGTTAGTGGTAGTGTGTTGTAAGCGCTAGGTAGTTTTGCTGCAGTAGATTGGTGCTTATGCTTGCTATGATGTTCGTGATCTACAAGGCTTATAGGATACCTTAAAGGTCGGCTTGCTGGTGTTCCTTGAGTTGTGGCTCGGAACGTATCCCTTGAATTGTGGCTTGGGATAGGGGTTAAGCACGTGGTAGTCCTTGAGTTGTGGCTCAGAACTCTTGAGTTGTGGCTCGGGATGGCGGATGAACACGAGGAACTCTTGAGTTGTGGCTCAGGTTGACGAGTGTTGCCGGTGTGAGTGTGCTGGTTGTGGCCAATACGGATGGGTCCAAATAGATTGCCCTCCTCAGTAATTAGCAGACAAGTTTGGTAGTCTTGGGACGTTACGAACTATGTTCGTATTGGGAACTCCACCTGGAGTTATAGTGTGATCCGTAGCATGGTTTCCCACATGTGCTCTATCGGTTGTGGCAGCAAGACATCTTGAGGTACTCACTAGAAGACGTAGAACAAGGTCAACATGGTGGTGGCCATGTATTATTGAATCAAAGGATGGAATTCTTTTGTTGTGTTGTATGTATATATGTATATTCTATATATAAGTTTATTCTGTTAGCTCACCATATCTGCTTGTGTGTGGCGATGATCGTATACGTGGTATACGTGATCAGATGATGTTGTAGGTGGATCTGGTGAGGTGTAGAGTCGGAGTGGGGGCTAATCCTGGGAAGAGTTTTCATCAAATTTTTATTATGTCTTGAAATAAATTGTAAACCGTATCATTACTAAACTTTGATCTTGTAATGGAGTTTTATACTTATAAATTTGAGGTTGCTTTTAATGATGTAATAAGTTTTAAATTTCCCGCGTTTTTTGGGAAATGGCATTATAATAAACGAGGTTTATTAATTATTTATTTATTTTATTATTTAAATCCGTAATATCCGGTCGGGATGTTACATTACCACTCTTAGATTTTTTTTCTAGGCAACGATGGCCTGGACTAAAAGCTCCACCACTATGAAAACATCTTCCCCTTTCCCTTCTCTTTAAGTATTATGGGTAAGGCAAGTTTCTGACCATCCTATTTTTACTTCCTCCTACTAGATTTCCTCCTATCCTAGAGCCTATAAATGACCCCCTTATTCTTTCTTGGTTGTACTCACATTAGTCCAGTTCTTGTAACCACAACCATCCCTCTCTGAAATTTGGCGTTTGCTGCAATTTGGTTTCGATAGTAGCTGGTTTTTTCATGTCCCTGATTCATTCAAGGACTACTCCACGTCTCTAGCAATTTCCATAGCTCTCATTAGATCCCTTAGGTCATGGGGTTTTACTTGACTCCTGATTCCATTATGTAAACCTGCAAAAAAATACCCCAACAGTTGTTCTTTTGTTAAGTCTGGGATTTGAGCCACCAACCTTTCAAATTCTTGAACATACTCCTCTACTCCCCCATTCTATGTTAGGGTTGTCAGTTTCTCAAAGACAATACTCCTTTCCTTGCATCTAAATCTTTTATTCAAAGCTTCTGTAAAACCCTCCCAAGATGGGTTCTTGGTTTTCTTCTTGCAAAAACTAAACCAATGACTAGTGCTGCCTTCCATGCTAATGAATGTTAGGCGTAATTTCTCCTTGGAGGAGATACTTTGAATTGCAAAGAACTTTTTTGCCCTAGCAATCCATCCCATAGGATCACTGCCCTCAAATGTTGGCAATTCTACCCTCTTCATCAAATGCTTCTGAACTTTTTCCTCGTTGTCAGAACCTGAATCTTCCTTCCTAATCACCTTTGCGACCCTATTCCTATTATTAACATAATTCTCTCCATTCTCTGAACCCTTTTCAGACCGTTCCTTTTATTTCTTGCAATTCTTAAACATATTTATGATTTCTTGAAGATTGTCTTGCATATCCAAGATGATCTTCCTATTCTTGCTGGTCCACCTTTCCAAGGCAACAACTCTTCCCTTAATGATTAATAGGCCCTTGGATCCGGCAGGTCGGACCAATTGATAGGTTTCTTAGTGTTAGAAACCTGATCACTCACACAACACCCACACATAGGCAACATAACAAGAACAAAATTGATGTATTATGGCTCTATGAAACGAAAAAATTTCCAAGGAAGACAAAACCTTCCCCCTTACAGAATCTGTTTAGGAATTCTATTTACACTCCAAGACTATCAAAAGATAAGCTAAACCTTTACAAAGTACACTTTTTTCTCATTTATACTCTTACTAAAAGAAGACTTACATCCCCAACTACCCACTAACAACCTGACCTCCCTAACCGACTAATTATCAGTTTTATTTCTGCTAACATATAACTTTAATGCTTTATCAATTACTTCATGTTCATAGATTGTGATGGGAGAAATTTGGCTGGCTTGGCCAGAAAGCAAATGAATTACTATTACCTGTGTTAAAGAAGTATAATAAACGTGAGGTTATATATTGTTTCAATAATCTCTTCCCTGTTTTGACTGACATTTTTATTGTACTAAAAGTTGAAATTAATTTTGATCACTAAATAAGGAATCCTTTTAGCCCATCCTTTCCATATTCATTACCTCTTTTGAACAAAATCCATCTCCCAATATTGAGGCAGTTTTTGGGTCTTTGGTGTTTTTCACCCTAACCTTCATAAACTTCATCTCCTTTAGGAATGTGAGAGGAACGATGTGCCCACATGGCTATCTAGTCTCCTCTAAACGTTTTCCAAACACATTTTGCTTTTCACTTGTGAATTCAAGCACGCATGCACTGATGTCATGAAAGAGAAAGTCAAAGATATACTCATCTGAGGCATTAGACCTTAGGATATATGACATCCCACACTTTCATAAAATATTAAAAATAACAAGGAGTTTGAGGATTGCGAAAAAGAATTATTGACTTTGGCATGTATAAAAAATAAAATAAATAAAAAAATTCAAAAAGGATAAAGCATAATAAGTTTTTCATCATACATATAAGAGAACAGGTGTTTTGACACCTTGTGCTTGAAATAATAAGCATATATGTTTATCATGCATAACCATTTTACAAAGTCATATCATTTGTGAACATATCATGCTTGAAAGCAAAAATTCATAACATCATAACATGAGTCAGCATAATCATCCAACATACTTCTTCAATCAGTTTGCTTTTTTAGAAGAAAGAAATTGATATTATTAGGTTCCCCCCTAAGCCTAGTCTCGCACTGGACACCTAAGCCTAACTTTGTTTGGCTCAAGCCTAATTTCGTACTGACCCCTTAAGCCCAACTTTGTTTGGCCCCCATAAGCCAGTTTCACATTGGCCTCCTAAGCCTAACTTTGTCTAGCCCAAGCCTAGTTGCGTACTGTGATGAAGGATTATCTTGTTCCTTTTTAAGATGATTGAATATGGTGTGACTTGATTAAGAAAGCTAAGTGAAATCCTAAAACTACTAGATCAACTTGTGCTTGATCCTTTACATGATTTTCATTGAAAATTTGATCAACTTTAGCTTCCCAATCAAGGAAGATTTTGGGATCACTTCCTCCATAGAACTTAGGAATCTATGGAGTTTGTTTCTCTTGTGATGGGTTGCGCCTAGAATGCCCTCTTTTCCTAGCCTCTCTTTCTTGCTCTTTAGCTTCAAGCCTTTGAATGTGCTCTTGGATTCTTAGGTCACTTTGCTCCTTGTCTTTTCTCAATT
>Ga0214544_1009354_pt1 | contig 15437 bp, 8 predicted proteins | sample CNSS3metaG_FD_160074 | JGI IMG/M metagenome (GOLD analysis project Ga0214544, IMG submission 160074) | Root nodule microbial communities from cowpea collected in UCLA plant growth center, Los Angeles, California, USA - CNSS3 | ecosystem: Host-associated > Plants > Roots > Nodule | place: USA...
TATTTTTAACATGTTTTTGTATCTCATGCTCAATAAACCCAATAATAGGAAATCCCAATTAAATCAATCTTTAAGCACACAAATTCAATTAAATACCCAGAATTAAACATTAAATGAGGGCAAAAATGCGCAGTCATTAGAGGGCCTCCACAATGGAAGCACTGAACTTTGCCCTATTGTGTAAGGAAGTTCCCAGGCCCCTGAGACTGGTGATGTGGTCTGCCATAAGGTTTCCTCCTCTCCTCAGGCCTCGGTTTGGACCTAAATGGTCCCCTAATCCTCTAGTGATGTGAGCGCTGACCTTCTACCTCGTTCTTCATCTTCTCCATCACCCTGACCTTCTCCACCAATGCAGCAAAATCCTTTATGGATAATGGGGCTACCATCAAGCGGATATCACCCCTGAGGCTATTCTCAAACTTGTGGCATCTCCATTCTTCATCGAGCGGCAAGGTGTAGAAGGGTTGAGGTGCTTGAACTTCTCAGCATACTCAGTTACAGACTTCCCTCCCTGGGTCAACTAGAGGAATTCCACCTCCTTCATGTACCTGACACTATCAGGAAAGTATTCAGAAAGAAACTTCCCCCTGAAGGCCTCCCATGTGACTGGTTCTCCTCTCTCCTCCATGATGGATTTCATGCTGATCCACCAATGCTCAACTTCTCCGGTGAGCATGTATACTGTGAAGGCCAACCTGTTCTCCGTGGGGCACATCTTTGCATAAAAAATCCTATCCATGTCCTTTAGCCATTGGTCTGCGACGTCAGGACTTGTCTTACCTCCAAACATCACCAGGTGGTGCTTCAGAAAGTCCTCTAGGCTCCACTCCCTGATTGTAGGTCGTGGCTCAGGACCAAAGGTAGGTGCAACCGTTCTGTTCTCCTCTAGCTGGTGGAGGGCTTCCATATGCTGTCTGTGGGCATCCTCAGCAACTACCCTAGCGGTCTCCATTTGCTGCATCACCAGCTGTTGCTGCCCAAGCGACGCTGTTGCTGCATACCATAAATGTAACACCCCATTTAATTAATAAAGCTAATTAAAGGAAATGTCACACAGTATAATATAAGAAGCAAGATCAATAGAGTATAACATCACTCCTACAGATATCCAAAGTACTTATAGGACAATAATTGAGGCATACCACGATGCCGGTACCAAACGAGGTAGAAAGTCTAAAGTATCCAAAATACAGTACTAATAATGTAATAATACATGGGCCACAACCCTAACAAAAGACATAATGAGTAGAGTCCAAGTCCAAATGACTAAGCAGCGGAACCTCTATCACCTTGTTGGCCACGAGGATTTCTCGCATCTGCTCACATAAATAAATTGATGATCATCGCAAGAAAAGAGAACCACACAAGCAAGACATACAACAAACAAAAGGGTAAACTAGAGCGAAAAAGAATTTATCATACAATTATCTACACTTTCACAGTCAAATATATACACATCATCCAATCATGTTATGACTTGCAACCAATACACTAAGACTCATACTCGACTCATTCGAATACATATAATTAGTCGGATTCAGCGGATGCTTGCACTTGTGGTGGACTTTCCTGCTCTACTGAATTAATTGTTACAACGTCTCACCCCCACACACAAGGTTAGCCCTTAATGAGTTTAGGGCCTCCTACTACTCTGACCACTAGCTCAAAAATAAGCCACCGATTATAAAATACAAGGAACCCTAGTTCCCCTTACCTGGAAAGGGGCTAGCCAAACAACTCCGACACTGAAGCGAATGAGTACAAGAGCTCCCGGAGCAGATTTAGGAGCTGAAAAGCCTAATATATATAAGGCACGAGATTACTACACAAAACCCTATCAGAAAACACGAAGAACCAAACCAGAAAGGAAGAGTATGGGTTGGCGAACCACTTACATGAGCAGAAAAGAGGCCAAGCCAAACTTGAACCTGATTGAACTTCAAAACCCTAACAGACCTCTGAGAAGGAAAAAAGAGAGTAAGCTACTAGCTATTTTGCAAGAATAAGGGATTTGATTGTTTTAGAGACCTTATACACCCTATGGACCAGCCCTTAGGCCCATTAGATTGGAACAACCCTTAAAATAAATGAAATTAGTAGGCCTTACACATTCTTTTGAATATAAATGAAATTAAATCAATTAAAAAGTTTTTAAAACACTTGTTCCCCCTCTAAACCGTGTAAAGTCTTTTTTCTTTTTTTTTCAGTAAGTAATACTTCAGTCAAATTTGGGGGGTTTTATATTCTTATTTTACAAAACAAACACCAACTTCTCATACAAAAAACAAAAGCTTAAATATTAATTAAATTTCACAAAAATATATTAACGTCCATTATTGGTAACAAAATGACTAAATTGAGTATTACTTCAAACATAACCAAATAAAAAATTTGAACACGTAATACAGCAAAGCAAAACTATTAAGTAACAAGAATAACATTTTAGTCAAAAATTTATTACAAATCTCACGTGCTAACGTAAATAAAAATAGCATATACACTATAACTATTTCAATGTTTCAGACTTGGGGTAGCGTTCTATATGCAAGCTACGAAACTTGATATTCCTGAAATGCACGTAAACCTTTTCCACAAGCCAAAGACAACTAAACTCGGTTATTTGATTCCTGAAGCTCCAGTTCTCGGAAAAATGTACGGAGACAGCCATTAACAATGCGAGGGGCTGCTCCATCACAAAACCGTTTAGCAAGATCAACAGCCTTCAAAACAAATATATAAATTGAGTTAAACTTTTTATATGGGCAAAGATAATAAGACATGATATAAGGTTAAGTAGTGTTTGGTTTCTCATTCCATGAACATGAGATATACCTCATTAATGACGATTTGGTGTCTTGTTTCTAGCACTGCCATTTCGGACATGGCCAAGTGAAGAATACAAAGCTCTAAAATTTTTCCTGCTGGTTCGTTCTGAAATGCATCAACAGAAAGATGCAAACTACTATGAGCATTAGCAAACAAAAGGATCTTTAAAATTTAGCACAATATGCAAGGAATAAAACTGAAATAAGTAGCTAAAAGCATACCACAACAGGGATACAAATTGAAAGAGAAGCTAAGTTGGATTTATATATAACTTCAAGAAGTAGATACAATACATACAATTCATCAAAACATTATCAAACCAATAAAAATTCGAACTCATCTATTCTAACATAAACATCATAGTGGCAGACGGAGATAGTTTTAGGCAGAAGAAACTTTGTAACAGTAGTATAACTGGTGATGTGGAATTGCAAGGCTTTCTAAATTCACAGTAAATAGCACAACAAATATGTTGTACCAGTGAGAAGCATTTTGAAATTATGAGCAAATAAACTAAGTGGTCCAATTAAAATGATGATAATCTAGGGTCCAAGGAAAATAAGCATGCTTGCCTTTCAATAGTAGATGTTTCATGTTTTGTATATTAAATGAAGAAGGGGAATGATATGCCATCTACCATAAATAAACTCCAGGTGTTGAAACAGTAACTTCCCCAATCAAGATCAAACTATAACAAAAGATCAAGCTACTATGCGAAGTCTCATGAATGTCTTCATATCTATGTGGGAGACTTTTTTCTTGTCATTCTGCCTTCTAATATGAAATTGTATATTATATTATTGCATTGTTCCTATGGATGACAAATATAGCTGGGGCAAGATAACCAACCATTTTTGCATGAGATTTTTTTTCTTCTCATTCTGCCTTTATATACAATTCAAAACTGTAAACTATTGCATTGTTTCACCCGACCTTATCTATTTGCCCCTTTTTCCAGGGAGGTTCAACTTCGTGTAACAAATAATTGATCAGGATTGGCAGCATTAGTAACATAGAAGTTATCCAATCATATCAAGAAATTATGTCCATGATTGGTGAATTTGCAGCGGCAAGATAATAAATAGAGAACAAAAGCTGCAATATTTATCAACTATCATACCTTCCAATTTTCAGGGACGATCTTGTTAATAACCAGGACATGATTGTCCCACGTATCCCTGACTGCAACCAATAGTTTCCTAGTGAATCTGAGGATAGGGAGTTGTAACATTATTAGCATTGCTAACAAACCTTAACGAACATAAAAGACTTAGTTTTGCAGTGCGTGTTTGGAGGGGTCGGAGGGTAGGGAGACGAAATGACAAGCTTATATTTAAAGTATGCTTTGGAGGAGCTGTAAAGGGTCTACGTGTACCTCAAAATCAGGTTGTTATATACCAGCCTTGGTGGAGCTGTAAGGACTTCAGCCTCTGCCATGCACAACATAACATATTAGTACAAATTAGAGATGAAAGCAACAACAGAAAACTGCATAGATAATAACAAATACTTTACAGCACATTAAACCTTTCTCTGGGCATATGTGCGACATTGTGTTGTCACTGACAACACACAGACTTCTGTCATATGCAAGAATGTAACACAATAAGGAAGGCTGTACCACATTTAAATGCTTAAGATATAATACCATAACATAGACTTCTGTCCATAATGTGACTTGTAAAATTGCTTTACAATATAATCACAACATAAACTCTTGTCCAACACCAATAAAGAAGTCGCCCTTCAAAGCTAACTTACAATACCCCAGGACGCAAAACCTTACTGCAGTGACAACCAAAGTAAAACTTTTTATATTCCAGCCTAATGACTACTAAACTAAAATGTTCTATGGAGTATTCTTAAGTTTCACTGATATGCAAATGCTACAACTCTTAAGCTTAAATTACCATGAAAAGTCAACAAGGTTTTCTAAATAAGCTTACTTTCAATCTTGGCAGCAAGAGAACAAAATAAATAAATAGTTGACTTTCATCTCCAACAACTGTTAAAACTGCAATTTTTTACCAGCAAATTAAATTGACCAATCATATTTGTAAGTCACACAGGTGTGCAGATGAGACAACAAATAAAAAATGTGAAAAAAGACTACTCGGCTTTCAAAGCTCGAAAGTTATAAATTATGAAAGACATGTACATACAACAACATCATGAAGCAGTAGCAAATCTGGTTGGCTTTATTTTTTATTTTTTAATGTTGTAACTTGCAAACGTTCAAGTAAAAGAAAAAAAAGAAATATATATATATATATATATATATATATATACATTGAACATTCTATTCAAGCATTTTTCACCAACTTATTTTATATAAAAGAAAGAAAGACATTCTCGATCTATGGTTTTTTATTACCAATGGCAGACTCTTCTTCAATGTGCCGCAGAAGCTCATTTGCTTCTTCATCCGATTCAACAGTAACAGGTGGCCCTCCAAAACTCATATGATTATACTCCAACAACTTTTTCTTGTCAAATTCATATCCGGCCTCTGAAACGACAAATCAAATGCACCCAATTCGAAACAATCGACAACAAAAACCTTAATGAACCACATTATAGAACATGTTTGGATAAACTTTTCTGTTAAGCACTTCCAGAAAAAAAAATGGAAAACGAAAGAATATAATAAATTTCTTCATAAGTTAAAATTAGTTAATTAATTAACTTATTTATAACCAGAAGTTAAAATTAGTTTCTTTATAAACTACTTCTCACGTTAACTTCACCAAATTTTGTTTTTTAACTCATACATGGAGAAACATGCGTACACTGTACCTTCGTTTTGTGTTTTCATTTACTTATTTCACTTTTTAGTTATAAAATTGACACCTTGTTTTTCAACTAAAGGCTATAAGCCAGATTCACAGACATTATAACAGTAATAAAAAATATGTTTTTCGAAGATTTCAACGGCAAAGAAAACAAAAATAATGCTGAGTGTTTTCTACTCAAAATTCTGAAAACAACAAACAGATTTCAAATAAAATTGCAACTTTGTGAATAAAAAATAATAAACAGTAAACACAAATCCAATTTAACACCCTATTATCTCAATTTTGTTTCTTATCTTCATATCATAAAAGTATTTATTGATAAGGTTATTATCCCAGCAGACCCTATCACCAAAGTTGAACCGTTACCTCGCCGCGCATTCATCCGTTTCTCGAAAAGCCGAACCGGGTCCATCCCCTCCAAACACGCGGCATAAATTATGGAGCTGCACGAAAGATTCACATCATAAAACAAAGAGTACAGAGAAAATGTAACTGACAAATTAGTAAGTTGAATGGAAGGAAGTAAGGAAGGGTTTCGGTTCAGGTTTTACAGTGCGAGTTCTCTGGCGGCTCTGGGGCTGCAGAAGCGCCCAGTCTTGTCGATTTTGGGCAGAGCAGGTAGGGAGTTGTTGTCGGGTTTTCCCAGAACCGGAGCTTCGTGTTGGGCGAGTGCGGAGGAGGAACTCCGGAGAGTGTTACGAAGGGAAAACGCTGCGTTTTGAGGGAAGGAACAGTGCGTTGGTAGTGACGAAGGAAAAGAAGAGCGTTGGGGAACGGAGATTTTGGGTTTAAGAGTTGCAGAGGAAGAAGGTGAAGGACACACAGGAAGCAACACTCCCTCCATTGCTCAACAAGATAAAATGCAAATATCTTAATCTTACACATTTTTCTTACCTATATATATATACACCCACGGTTCCAAAATTTATTTTAGAATGGTAATTACTTTAAGTTTGTTTTAATTTAATATTCAAATTCGAAATTATGCATAGTAATACATAATATTAATTTTTTTCAAACATGGTAAACGATGTGTCACGTGTCAATTTCTAGTTTTTTTAATTATTTTAATTATTTTTTTTAACTTTTTTAATTTAAAAAAAATGGTCATGTGTCAAATTTTTGAAGTGACATGTGATTTTATTAGTGACACGTCATAACAAGGTATTTAACAAGTGTCATTGTCTTGATTTCAATTTAATCTCCAATCTATTTGTTTCAATTTAATACTCATATATGTTTATTTGTTTCAATTTCGTCCTCAGCTTTATTTGTTTGAATTTTATTCAATATTTTTTTTTTCAAAATAGAAAAATATTGTCTCTCTTTTAAGATAAAATTTATTATTTATATAAATGTTATATTGATATTTGTTACTAAAAATAACTTATAAAATTAAATATTGAAATTTATATTAAAGTTAATGGTCATGAATAACAGATTTATGTTTTGTTAGATTGATATTTGTTATACTCATGAATAACAAAATTTTGGTAAATTTGTTATTCATGACTTTTATCACTAAACTTTAATATAAATTTCAATACTTAATTTTATAAGGCATTTTCAATAACAAATATAAATATAATATTTATATAAATAATGAATTTAATCTTAAGGGAGACACAATATTTCTTTATTTTGTAAAAAAATATTCGGACAAAACTAAAACAAATAAAGCGGGGACTAAATTGAAACAAATAAACATATATAGGTACTAAATTGAAACAAATAGATAATATATGAGGACTAAATTGAAATCAAGATAATGACACTTGGCAGGTACCTTGCCTCGTGGTGATACCTTGCCACGTGTCACACCAAGGATTTGACACATGACAATTTTTTAAAAAAATTAAAAAATTAAAAAAATTAAAAAAATAATAAATTAAAAAAATTAAAAATTAACGGAATGTACTACATTAATACACAATTTCAAATTTGGTACTAAATTGAAACAAATTTAAAAGTGGATACCATTTTGAATTTTTGGAACCAAACGGAATATGTTCCGAGCAATTAAGCCATAATAATAAATACAATTACATTTGTTTCTGAAATATATTGGATTTCACTTCTAATGTTTTATAAATAATTCATCCTTAAGAAAATTAATTTTGTTAGTATGTAAATTTTTTTATGTAAAATAAATTTAACATACATATATTGCTTATTTAACACAATTAAATGATTTGGTTGAACTTAAATAATAAAATAAATTTTATAATTAAAGAGAACGTAAAGTTGGACTATTAAAGAAATTAGAAAGATTAAAAAAAATTGAACTTGGTCTTCTATTTTTCTCATCCAAAATGCATATGTTTATTCTTAAAATTTTAGAAAAGAACTTTAAAAATAATTTGAATTAAAATTTTCTATTGAATTTTTATTATTGTTACGGTTAAAATATACTGATTTAAATGTTTTAAAATACATAAAAAAATTTATTAATATAATTATATTAATGCATTTTTAAAGTTTAGTAAAAAAGTTACACTAAATGACTTACTGAAAACCTGGACTTGGAAAGTTTATAGATAGAAACCCTAAGTAGGATTATTATGTGCGGTGTGATGAGAGCGTTAAAAAAATTGATATGGTAATAAAATCTTAAAATTTCATTATTCCTGTTACCTATTCTTTTAGAGTTTCATTTAAATATTTATTCTGATAGTTACTCTCTGCACTTTCTTCTATTAAGTTTTTCGCTTCATATTTTAGTATTTTCTTTTATTGTTGTTAAGAGAATACGAATACCTTTAATGTGAAGAAACTTTTTCAATGTGAGAAAAAAAAACTCATGACACAAGTAATTTAATCAAGTTTTCCTATGATCAAATAAGAGTATAAGATATTCAAATTAAAAAAACACAAATAAGTGTTCATAACCGGTCAATACATTTGTTGAAGATATTAAAATCAAGAGATCGAAGAGGGATATTGACATAAATACATCAAAAGATGAAGAGATTGAGGACAAGATTAAAGAAAGATGACTAAAAAAAATTGAAATAAAGTTAGCATATGAGTGGAAATTGGAGAATGGTTGAGAACTAAAAAAAATATATCAAGAAAGATGTTCCCTAGACAAAATTGAAAAATTAGATTATGCAATCGAAAGGAAAGTTGAGACATATGGTAACTTCTACAAAACATGGCTTAGCAGGCATAATTGGTACAAAGTGAATAGTTTTTGAACAATTATTCCAAATTATGTAATTTTCTTTTATTTTATATTGGTTTAAGGATAATGATCGAATAATGATATTTTGACCCACTTTTTTTGACCCATTTCTAACCTACCACTTCAATCACCCTTAGATTATCACATCACACCACTAAAATCAAAGTACATAATTGAAGGGTGATCGAAGTGGTGGGTTAAAAGTGACTCAAAAAAATGGGTTAAAATATCATTATCTTTGACTTAACTGCCAAAGAAGGGTGGGAAAAATATAAATAAGTTGTTTATGTTTAAAAAAGGGGTGACAAACTGCATTTGCAACACAAATATTTTGATAATGGCGCCAATAAGATAATGTCTAATATAGTGATGATGTTTATTGCAATTTGGGTCACCACTTTTGTAAATTTCTTTTACAAGTTCTTATTCAATCTTGGTAATTTATTTTCCGACATTTCCATTTCTTGCATTCTAGGTTTCTAGTTTCTCAATCATTTCCACTTTAATCAAATTTCACCTTCACCATTCTTCTTCATCTTCTTTGTTCACAACATTTTATCTTTATTCCCACCATTGTACGTTTATCTAAAAACGCAAAAGTACAATTATTGAAAAGAAATGAATGAATCTCTAATTGATATTCACATAAAAAGACAAAACAATGAAATACACATATTCATTAAATTGATCCAAAGTATATTGGTTTGCACATCAATTTTGTGTTAATTGTGAAACCATGAATTACAAAATAGTCTAATTTAGATTAAGAACAATTGTTGGCTAGTCTTATTTAAAAATAATCCGCGTTGAGTGATTTGGTTCACAAAAAATGTATTAAAACAAGTATCGAACCAAAACCCTAAAGAATCAACATCAAAGTAATAATGCTCTCAAATATAAAGAACAAATATAGAGAAGTCTAAAATAAAGCAATAATGCGAGACATATTTCTCTAACCACAAACATCTAATTGATAGCCCCAATGGTCAAAATGACTAACCATAGTTGTAAACCATTTGTCAAAATTTCAACCTGATCCAATGATGAACAGAGTGAGAATCGTAATTTTAATAAAGAGACTCAGTGAATATGCCAATAATTGTTCTCTCTTTTCTCTTTTCCTAAGGCTTTGAAAACAACACTCTCACTTTGCCTAAAAGTCCCCTCTCCACTTAATTTAAGTGAGACAAAATGGGCTTGACTAGGTTGGACTTTTTAGACACATAGTTGGGAGTCCAACCAAACACATTTCCCCCCTCATAACTATGTAGAGGTGACTACTAATAACGATCTCACAACAAGCTTCAAACTTCTACATTGACAGTGTCTTAGTCATCATATTAGCACCATTGTGATATGTATAAACTTATCCAAATTCGACAACTTAACATAAAAAACATCGCATATTCAATGATACCTCACATCAATATGTATGAACCTATAATGAAAAGTTGATTCTTACCAAGATGGATAACACTTTGACTATCCGCACTTTGACTTACCAAGCTCCTGCAAGAATTCCTTCAACCATAACAACTCCTTGCATGCTTCTGTAAAGGGAGTAAACTTTGCTTCTATAGTGGAGAATGCTATACTTTTGCAATCTTAATTGCCAGGCCACAACTCCTCTTACAATCTTAATCAAATAGTCTGAAGTAGACTTTCTGGAATCAATGTATCCGACCATACATGAATCTAAGTAATTTGTCAAAATAGGTTTATCACCTCCAAAACAAAGCCTTAAATCACTAGTACCACGAAGATACATCAAAATCAATTTCACAATTTAATGCTCTTTACCTAGATTTGACATAAATACACTACATGTACCTACAACATATGCAATATTTGGTCTTATACATATCATTGCATACATCAAATTGCCCACCACAAATGCGTATGGAAATTTGCTCATATATGTTTTCTCAACTTCATTTGAAGGACTTTATTTAACACTCACTTTAAGTGAATAACAAAAGGATTGCTCACAACTTTAGCATTTTTCATATAGAATCTCTACAACACATTCTTGATGTAGTGCTCTTGTAACATCCAAATCTCATTTTCTCTTATATCACGTGAGATACTTATGCCAAGAATCTTTTTAGTTGTTCCCAAGTATTTTAGCACAAGAAAAATTATTTTTAGCTAGGGTTATATTTGACATTTCTAATGGTTTTAATCACTACTAAGTATGTATCGTTGATTTTACTTTCCTCTTATAAAACCAACATCGTTAATAGATTAACGATGATTTTTAGTAACCCATGGAAAAGTAGAAGTTTCATGTGATTTTATAATCCATGTTACTTCCCAACAATTTCAAACCCCTAGTACTTCCCAACAGTTTCAAACCCCCATTATTTCCCAAGGGTTTCAAACCCCATCGTTAAGCAGAGACTAGAGGCAACACAATTCTAGAACAAAAACATAATAACAAATATGTTGAAAGAGACAAATAAGGGTTTGAAAACCATTGATCTAAGGTGTTGGAAATTAGGAAAGTGAAAAACAATGTTAAAAAGTCAAGAATGAAGGAAAAACGAGTATCACTTGGAAGACCTACCAGAAGAAAATGGACAAGAGAAATGGATTTTAAAAATATTTTCTTGCCATTCGGAGATGAAGATATAAAAAGAGATGAAGATGGGGTAAGCGAACACACGATGATAATGAGTTTACAAAAAATGAGAAAAAAGGGAAAAATAGAAAATGGTGGGGGAGGGGGCGGGGAATTAAAATTTGAAACTTGAATACAATTTATTAAAAAATCGTAGAGACTTGTCTAAGGTTTGAGAAACCCTCAATACGCGTATTTCTTACCGGAGGTTATTATAACTTTTGTTAATAAACCCCCTGCTAAAATCAATATTTTTTGTAATGTTTCATGGAAAAAGTGTAACATCTCGACCGGATATTACAGATTTAAATAATAAAAATAAAGATATAAATAATCAACTTCATTTAATGAAATACTTTTCCCAAAAACGTGGAAAATTCAAAACTTTTATTACAACAACAATAATCCAAAATCCATAATTATAAACACTTTTATAATTATTAAAAGTCGAATAATATAAATGATTACAATTTATATAAAATCATAAAAATATAAAAGTTCTGATAAAAGCTTCTCTCGAGACTAGTCCCACTTCGACTCTACGCATCACCAGATCCACCTTTGACATCATCTGCTCACGTATACCGCATATACGATCATTGCCAAAGACAAGCAGATAGGGTGAGCTAACAACATTAACATATATACATACACACACACACACACACACACACACACACATATATATATATATATATATATATATATTGTTAGAATTATTACTTCTATTGTATCATTAACCCTATGTATATATTAATAAATATTGATTTTAGCAGGGGGTTTATTAACAAAAGTTATAATAACCTCCGGTAAGAAATACGCGTATTGAGGGTTTCTCAAACCTTAGACAAGTCTCTACGATTTTTTAATAAATTGTATTCAAGTTTCAAATTTTAATTCCACGCCCCCTCCCCCCACCATTTTCTATTTTCCCTTTTTTTCTCATTTTTTATAAACTCATTATCATCGTGTGTTTGCTTACCCCATCTTCATCTCTTTTTATATCTTCATCTCTGAATGGCAGATGTGTTGACTAAGTCATTAAGGGGACCTCGGATTGAGTTCATTTGTTCCAAGCTTGGTTCATTCAATTTGTATGCTCCAGCTTGAGGGGGAGTGTTAGAATTATTACTTCTATTGTATCATTAACCCTATGTATAGGGTGTAGAGTGTGAGAAACTATCTATTGCCCTATCTACTGCTGTATCTAATTATGCCTAGGATCCTAGTGCAGTCTTTTCATATTCCATGTACTTGTTTCATTATAAATAGAAGAGAGGGAGAGTGGTACAATTGTACACTACTCATATATTTTCAGTCTGAATCTTAAGTTGGTATCAGAGCAGGTCGATCTCGCTCTAGTTTCTGTCTCATTTGGTCCGCCACCATCTGTCATCGCTGTCCGCGGTTGATCACCATTAGTCACCACTGTTGTCCGCGACTGTCCAAGTTCATTTAACCTCATTTTAGAACCACCCATTGTCTTTTTGAACTACCCAACACTGTCAAACAACATTTCAACACTGGTCGCCGCCATCTACAGTCCTCCGTCGCCGTCTGCTATCGTAGTTTCGCCCAAAAGCCATCGGATCTGGACCGCCTCTCCGCGCGACAGCCAACCTCGTCGGTGCCGAAGGTAGTGTCGTCGCCACGTGCCTCCATGCGTGCCATCTCAGTCCGCTGCAGTCAGGCGCGTGCCGCTCACGCGCCGCCGTCCAGTCACCGGTTCGTCGTCACACCACCTCCATAGCCGTCGTCGGAGCCTCCTCTACCTATTTTGACCTTCAAACCTTTGTTCCGGTGAAGTCCAGTAGCACCCCTTGTGGAAATCTCCCTAGGGTATTCGAAAATCGTCATTGTTTTCCCGAGATCCTCTCTGTTTTTTTATTCTCTTGATCAGATATGGCCACTAAAGGTACTGAGAGTGCTATTTCATTCTTTGGAAGCCCTTGCATTACTTCCGAGAAACTAAATGGCCAAAATTACTTATCTTGGTCCGCTGCCATCGAGATGTGGTTTCTTGGTCAAGGACATCACGATCACCTTGAGAAAGATGGCAGCCACGTACCTTCTGAAAAAGCTGAATAGTGGAAACAAGCAGATTTCCAACTATGTGCTCTATTGTGGCAGTCGGTGGAACCATGACTTTTGATGTCCCTACGGGCCTTCAAAACATGCCACTCGTTTTGGAAGAGAACTCATAATATCTATGCAAATGATATCCAACACCTCTATGATTCGGCGAACAAGTTGGCATCTCTGAAAATGACTAACCATGATATGATTTCATTCATGAATGACGCTCAATCTGCTGTGGAAGAACTTCGAATGTTCTTGGAAGTTGACTCTCTAGATGAAATGAAGAAAAAGCTTGACAAGTATTATATGGTGATGATCCTTCGCGCTATACACCCAGGTTTTAATCATATTCGAGATCAGCTTTTGACCTCTCATGAGGTTCCTTCCATGGACACTTTGATCTCCCGCATGATACATGTTCCAACTCTTCAAACTCCAGAAATTCTTGCTGTAATGGAACCATCTGTCATGGTCGCTACCCGAGGAAGAGGAGGTTGTGGAACTAGAGGAGGTGGACGTGGAGGTCGTGGGCATCCTAAGTGTACATATTGTAAAAGGATGGGTCATACCCAAGAAAACTTCTACACTTTACATGGTTTTCCTGCCAAAATAGCTAATGTCTACCAGGTAGAGACTACTGACTCCAAGCTCACTGATAACGAGTATCAAGAGTACCTACGACTCAAGTCCAACAGCTTGGCACAATCATCTCAAGCTCCAAGTACATCAACTGCTTGCATCTCTCAATCCATGGAAGGTCACAATTCATGGGTAATTGACTCTGGTGCTTCTGATCATATTTCTGGTAATACCTCCTTGTTCTCAACCATTTCATTCCAAGAAAAATCTCATTTTATAACCCTTGCGAATGGTTCTAAAACATCCTCAAAAGGAGTCGGTCAAGCTATCCTATCTCCCTCCTTAAATCTAAAATCTGTCCTTTTTGTCCCTAATTGTCCTTTCAATTTAATTTCCTTAAGTCAGTTAACCAAAACATTGAATTGCTTTGTAACCCTCGATAACAAATCTTTTGTTGTACAGGAGCATGGCTCGGGGAGACAAATTGGAGAAGGATATGAAGCGGGTGGATTATACCATTTTGGATCTCGTCCACGAGTGTCATGTGTTGCAGCTCCCAATCCTAAAATGTTACATGATCGGCTTGGTCACCCTCACCTGTCCAAGTTAAAGAAAATGTTTCCTGAACTTAGTAGTCTCCAGACTTTAGAATGTGAGTCATGTCAACTAGGAAAACATGTTAGATCTACCTTTCCTAAAAGGTCTCAATCAAAGTGTACTTCTAGTTTTTATGTCATCCATTCCGGTATCTGGGGACCTAGTTGTGTCTCATCTTTTGGCTTTAGGTATTTTGTTACTTTCATTGATGAATATTCGAGATGTACTTGGGTTTATCTTATGAAAGATCGTTCTAAATTGTTATCCATCTTCACATCCTTTTTGAATGAAATCAAGAATCAATTTGGTCAAGTAATCAAAATCTTAAGAAGTGACAATGCCAAAGAGTACTTTTCGTCTGCTTTTTCTAATGTTTTGAGTTCCCATGGTATCCTGCATCAGTTTACTTGTCCTCACACTCCACAACAAAATGGTATAGCAGAAAGAAAAAATAGACACTTAGTTGAAACTGCTCGTACCCTTTTGCTTAGTGCCAACGTTCCTGTCCATCACTGGGGAGATGCCATCTTAACTGTAGGTTTTCTTATTAATCAGATGCCATCTTCCTCTCTCAATCATAAGGTCCATTTCTCCATTCTGTTTCTAGATAATCCTCTCTTTCACACTTGCCCTAAAGTTTTTGGTTGTGTATGTTTTGTTCATGACATGTCTCCCGGGTTAGACAAGCTTTCTGCTCGCTCTCTCAAATGTGTTTTCTTGGGCTATTCACGACTTCAAAAAGGGTATCGATGTTACT
>Ga0214544_1009356_pt1 | contig 15435 bp, 12 predicted proteins | sample CNSS3metaG_FD_160074 | JGI IMG/M metagenome (GOLD analysis project Ga0214544, IMG submission 160074) | Root nodule microbial communities from cowpea collected in UCLA plant growth center, Los Angeles, California, USA - CNSS3 | ecosystem: Host-associated > Plants > Roots > Nodule | place: USA...
GGAGAGACATACAAGACCAAGTAGAGTTGTATGAGTACTCCACTCTTGAAAATGTTTTCACACTTGCCCTTGGGATTGAAATTCAATTGAAAAGAAAAAGAAGGGCAAGGAAGAGTTACTCACCCAATCACTACTTTAGTCACTCATGGAAGGGAAAGGATAAAAAGAAACATGATAAGTTCCCTTCTAACTCTCATCAAGAACCACCATGTAAAAGTAAGTCACCAAGTGATCACATTCACCATTCCACTTCTCAAAGATTAAGTTCCACCTATGTACCTTTGGTCTCCTTTGTTTTTAGCACTCTTTGGCCACTTTTTGGAGACATATGAGACACATTCTTTGTCTCCTTTTGTGCTAGAACGAAATTAGCCATGCACACACCATAGCTAGCTCTTTTGTCTCTCATTTTTTGTAACCTTATTTGACCTAGTTTCTAGAAGCTAGGGTTAGGTTTTTGTAGAGACATCCTTAGGTATCTTTTATTTGCTTAGAGGCCTCTAAACTCTTCTATATAAGGGGTGCTCCTAGACATGTAAAAGGGTTGAACATTTTGAAGTTAAAACACCCTTGTGTCTCAACCATTTGTGAGAGTTTCCTCCCTTGGGAGTTAATACTTTTAAGCCTTATCTTGCATAGCAAGTGGCGGCACACATCCACTCATCTTCAAGGATGCCATGGCTTCTAGCCTAGCCTTGTAGTGGCGTGCTTCTCGCATTTTTACCATTTCTTTTCTTTCCATTTTATGTTTTTTTCTTCCTTTAATTGTTCTTGGTTTTATATGGTTTATGTGCTTTCCATTTCCTTTTTGTTTTGAATCAACCCATCATCTTCTTCTCTTAAGCTTTGTGAAAGGAACCTTCACATCTAGATAACTTGCTATCTTAATGTCCAGTGGGGATTTCACTTAGCTTTCTTAATCAACTCACACCATATTCAATAATTTTAAAAGGAAACAAGATAATCCTTCATCAGAATTGACTCTCCACTTCATTTTGTGGTGAGTTGTTGTGGGTCCTTCTATTTATTGTGTGGGTGGTGGTTGATCAACAATATTAGCAGGCTCAATAGGTGGTGCAATTTTCTCAGCTTGTACTTCTACTGTAGTATCCACTTCATCCATTGGTTTTTCTGGGCAATTGTTCTTGTTATGGCCAATCTGACGGCATATGCTACATTTCTTTCTGTGATCACCTTTGCTCATTTGGGTGTTATCCTTCCTTATATCCCACTTTTTCAACCTTCTTTTTTTCTTGGGTCTTCCTGGTAAGATCCTCTTATGTGGTGGGTGGACGTCAGGGTTGGGAGTTCTTTGCCATATGACCTCACTATTAACTGGAAAGATGATGGATTGATACATTTCTTCATAAGTGGACCTCCTGAACCAGATTAGTATGAAGTCCTCAACATTCACATTGATGAAAATTATTGTTGCAATAGCCACTAAGTAATTCTTCAAAATGCCACTCATCATCAGATAACTAACTTAAATTACGTTATCTATTTTCATAATTGCCTCTGTTTGATCATCAATATCATTGTTTTTATTTATACCTTCCACTTCAATATCACTGGCCACATTCAAATCCACATCCACAAGTCCTGCACCCTCAATATTGTCCCTATTCAGACCATTCCCAACCTCCACTTGCACTTCAACATCCTCTTCATGGGCCTCTACTTCAACAGCCTCAGCCTGCACTTCGTGAACCGAAGCCTGAGGATCCACTTGCTCAACCTGAACCTTAGGCTGCACTTCGTGAACCTGATCCTACATTCACCAACCTCATCATCCACTCCGTCAACCTCAACATGAACTTGCACTTCACCTACCTCAGTATACGCTTCCTCAACCTGAACTTGCACTTCACTTACCTTAATATCCATTTCCCCAACCTGGTCCTTAGCCTTGTCCTTAACCTCCATTCCTACAACCTCACCATCCATTTCCCCACAACTTCCACAATAGGTGAAGCATTTTTTTTGGACAACATACCACATCCCCTTAATGTTAACATACCCAATCTCCTTAACTGCATTTAGAACTTCAAAGTAACTCCACCTATCCGAATCTCATGATCAGGTTGATTTTTCCTCATTCGTATAATGGAACCCACCATTATGTACAAAAATATCACTGTGGTGGACAATAACATCGAACCTATCATCACTCATTACCCTAAAGTAAATTCAATAGAGAAAAAGGTTGTATTAAACTCTTCTTTTACTCAATAGGGGACCACTGCTACAATCAATAACAATTAAAGTAATAGGGACCATACCCACCACCAATAATCGACAAAGAAGAAGATTAAAATAATACCCCATCCAACCCCCACATACAGACAAAAACTACACAAATTCATGCAATTAAGACCTCGTCGTGCACAACATCACAACATTCAAACCAGAATAAATCCCAAAACATAATCACGAAAACCCTAAACCCAAATGATGACAATATACAAACTTAATGACAATCACGACACCCCTACACCCAAGAGGAAAGTACTCACCTCGTCGATGATGATAATCTACAAACTTGAAACCGAATGCAGAAATCCCCAAGTCCAGGTGCTTGAACAACGTAATCGCCTCCTAGGTGCTCGAACAATGAACCTTAGCCTACACAATCCCTAATTGTAATGTTTGTCCTAAATCTTGAATTTGAATCTAATTACTCCAGGTCATTGTACACGTAATACACCACAATTAAACGTAATACAAACAATGCCACATGTATAATGCTTCTTTATTGATTTAAACGGCGTCACACAAAAGGATTAAATTAAACACAAATTGCAAAAATGAAGATCATTTTAAGCATTCAGTAAAAATTAGGACCATCTACAATAAACACTATGAAAATAAGGACGAAAAAGATATTTAAATTTATATATATTATATAAAGTATACTAATAGTGTCTCGTTATTAATATCATAAAATAAAATAAGTAATTGTTTCAAAGTGTTCCGGAAATCAATGTTACATATCAAGTATAAATTGATTTAAAATAACTTTGGTATCAAACAAACATAAAAAAAAAAACAAATATATTTTTTATTGAATTTTTTTTTGACAAATAAAATTGAATTATATACCGCAATTACTAATTGCACAAAAAAATTTACACTTGGATGTCTATTAAACTAGCTCTTTTTAAATTAAAAAATGAATAAATAGGAACTTTATGTTAAAATTATGTATAAAACAAAGTTATATACAACTAGAAAAATATTGATAGAGACATTTTTTTAGAAGAATATCTATTACTTAGAATGATGTGAAATATATATGAATAAAAAGTTATTTGAATTAATATTAATATCTAAAATATATTTATTTTTTTATAGTAATTAGTATAAATATTTATGTATATATTTGACATCAGAGAGAGTATGTATTTGCTGGTATAAATTTATCAAATGATGAATTATGAATGGATAATGTTATTTTTTTTTTACAACATATAACCTATTTTTTTTTATAATAATATGTAATAACAAAGTTTGGTTAATATACAATATCAGTGTGTATATATATATATATATATATATATATATATATATAAATGTCTAATTGATAATTTAAGCAATAGATGACTATAGAAAGCTATCACATATGAAATATCACCTGATAATATTATAGTAGTTTTTTAATTTTTTTTTACATAGAATAATAGTAAAGGTAATTGTCTTCTATATATATTTTAGTTAAATCAATCAAATAAACCATTCCAAATTTATATACTATTATTTTAATTTATACATTTTATGGAGCATTTTTATAATTATGAAAGTGTTTTATTACGTTAATATTTATTCATTCTAATTCGTAAGATATTTTAAGTAAAGTAAACATGATTACATAATAGTAGATTAATGCTCGTGTAGTTTATGAGAAAAAAAAATTAAATTAAATAAATAATATGACACTGTATAAAATTACAAAATAAGTAATTAAATTAATATAGTTAATAATGTAAGAACATAAATGATAAAGAAATATAATGAATAAAAAATTAAAAATATGATGATAAATTGAAAATAACTATTGTGCAATAATTAGTATTTAATACAAATATCTATATAAGATAATCCTTACTTTTATTCTTCATTTATACTTAAAACTACTATTAACATTCTTTTTCAATAAAAAAAGAATGTATAAAACTTTTCTCAAGATATATTTAATAAATATGTTTATTAAAAATTTATTTTAATCTTTTCATTATTTCAACATAATTCTCATTCAATACCTTTTCAATTTCTACAATTATATATATATATATATATATATGGTGGATGTTAGTAGTGTTATAGGACCTATGGCCCCGATTCTTTTTTTCTTTTACTTTTTTAAATATAGTATATATTATATTAATGAAAATTAAAGTTGATAAATTTTTAATTTTTTTATAAAATATAATATCTAATGTTAATAAATAATATATAAAATTAAATATAATAAACAAAATTATTGAGATTTTTTTTTTCTTCTTGTCTTTTAGGTTTCTTACTGCATCTTCACACTTATGTATATTTTCTTTTTATTTCTAACAAAAACAATAAATAGAAAGTTACACACCAATATTATTTTTTTGTTTTCATTTGTAAGATAAAACGAGTAACATCCTTTTTATCGTGAAATATTAATTTAATATTTAATATTTTTTTTCATCTTATTAGTTTCTTTTTAATTTTTTTATGAATATAAAAAAAAGTTATTTACTATATGTGTTTTCATAACATTTTTTAATTGTGATCACTTGATTATCGTAAATTTTCTTTTAGTAATTATTCTCTCAATTTTCTATTAAATTTTGTTAAATTATCTTTTAATCTTATTTTTTTAAAATAGATATATTGATAAAGAATAAAATAATACATTCATTTTCTAAAATGATAAAAAGAAAGATACTAGTAAAGATGAAACAATACATATTTACTTCTTCGAGTATTTTTATAGGTATGATCACAAACATGATACTAGGTGAAGATGAAACTATACATATTTACTTTTTTACATATTTTCACAAGCATGATATTAAGGATCTAGTTGTTAAATTAGAGGAACCTTTTCTTTTTCGTAACATTCAAAGAGTTACAAATGAGAAGTTTCATATTAATTCTTTAAAACTTATCTCAATAGAACTTTTTCAAATATGAGAATATTCAATAAGTGAAAGAGATGAAATTACATAAGTTTATTTAAATTGGATTTTATATCAAATACAACTTTGAACCTTTGGTGAAACATACAAGAAGATTACAATAATAGATTATATACTTTTGTTATATTAGTGACTATGATCAAATATGTAAATTTTGAGTATATTATTTTGTTTCCTTCAATTTTTTTTTATCAAGATCCGCCACTATATATAAAAATTGTAGTTGTTTATACCAAATTAAAAAATATAAGTATATATTATGGGACTGATGTCCCTAACCATATATATTCAGGATTTTCTCTTAAATAAGTTACTTTTAATACGAAGACTTACCTTACTAATATAGGTTGAGTAAGATAAAAATCGATTAAAATAGTATATATATAGTCATACATATGCACCATGAATAATTGACTCTAGACTCAATGATCCGGATATATACAATTAATATCATACTCATGGTAGTGTGCACCTATGGTGGTTTCCAAACTCTGCAGAGTTTGACCTTAAGGAGTTATCACCTAACCACTCACAGGATAAGCCACTTTCGCGCCTATGACTTGATCAAATCGAGTGGTTAGGATCTCCTGCATTTCTTCACGACATAACCTACTCTACTGTATTTGAACGTGAGTAGTATTAGAGAACGAATATCACCATAAAGAATCTTTATGCTAATGCATTCATTAAATACTTTCACTTAGAATTTCTTCATGAAATCCTATAATCCACATCTCATTCCATGCTTTCAAAAACACAATAAACTTAAATGATCTTTATCAATTAAGTATACAAACACATAAATCATTAAATTTAAAACTGGCTGATATTTGTTCAAATCCTGAAACAGTTGCCCAACGAATCCATTCTCTCACTTGGCGAAACACACGTTTCGACTAGCGACCAAAAGGGTTGCCCAACGAATATTTCACTGGAAGTACAAGGAATTAAGTCCCCAATAATTCGCCTAGCGAGAAATGCTCGCCCAACCAGAATTACTTGTCCAATGACTCCCATATTAGAGTTATCCTTAATTCATGATTTTCTATTTACTCACCCAACGAGTCTGCATAATTATGTAGAACAACAATTTCTGCATAATTATGTAGCTACAACCAATCCAAACCACCAGAGGATCCTCACAAACATCAAATTTCATGCAAAATCTCATTTCATTATCATCACCAGTGTAATTTGAACTAGCAAAACATAATAGATACAAACAATTTCTAAACCACACCCATTTCAATTTACACATGAATCTCATACATATTAAATATCAATTTCACAAGCCAATAACTAGATTTTAATCATGAAATCTATAAATCAAACAATTACACAATATCCAAGCAATATAATTAACTTCCCATACTTGCAATTGACTTAGACGACCTGTAGACCCCTCAGAAAGCTTACAATTAATCTAGGAATAAGATAAACATGATCAGTGAACATCCTTAGAACCACTGATCATTAGAGATTCTCATAGAAAACTTAAGATTCACATGCGATGCAAAAAGGATTACAACCATAATTGAAGAGAATTGACCAAGAAAATAGCAGAAACACAACTTACTCAATTTAAAAAACTGATAAGACATATTTGAAGATCTCGTCATAATGATCATTCTGGCAGTCGGTCTTCGATTTTTAAAAAGATGAACGTAAGTGAGATGTGATATTTTAGAGAGAAGAGAGAGAGTTCTAGAAAGAAAAATTCTAGAAAGATAAAGTATTTTCTAAATAATAAAATCCTTTTATGAATTTCTTGTTTATATATAATTTTTTTATTATTAAAGTAATAATAAGATATCATTATTTAAAAATATTAACGATCAAAAAAGAGGTTTTTTAGGTTCTCACACAATCCATTAAGTAATAAGGACTTATATCATTTAATCAAGTTTTTTTTTCTTGCAAATCTTAAACCATGCTAGAAAGAAATTATCATACTAATACATATTTAATTAAATTCATAAATCTTATAAGATTTAATTTTTCTTATACTACTTTCATAACATAAATATATTAGTGGTGTTGATTTCAGTAATCACCATTAACATATTAATATAATCAGTTTAACGTCAGTTATTTTATTATTTCATAAATTAATTATTTTTTTTGTGGACTAACTATTTAATCTTCAAGCATGATTGTTATTTTAATTAAAAAAAAATTATAATAATACCTGAAATATTTATTGGGTAATTTTTTTATCCGGTGGCGTATTCCAAGCCCAAACCAGAGCCCCGTGGAACACACACGCGCGCCACGTGTTTTCAGAAGTCACTCACAACAGAAAATCATTGAAAACCACCCTGCATCTTTTTTTTTTAAAATGACCCACTTATATTCATGCGGTTCCTTCTTATAAGAACGGTTAGTCCATTACTCTGCACACAATCGCGTCTCTTTCGCTTCTTCTTTTCTTTCACTCTCAAACCCTCCTTCTCTTCTTCTTCTTCTTCTACATCGGTACGCTTTTTCTCTTCGCTTCTCTCTCATCATCGCTTCACTGTTGCAGTGTTCTTTATTCGTAACGTTTTCAATCATTTGTTATCTTTTTCGTCATTGCGACGTTTCATCTGTTGTTCTTTATTTCATTTTTTTTATCGTTTCATTCTTTCTTATATTGCGTTTGTGGAGGTTCTTCCGCCGTTCTTTGTGTTCCGATCAGACTGTAGAGTTGTTGTTGTTGTTTGTTTATGTAACAAGATTTTATTTTATTTATTTTTATTTAGAAACGAAAAATTAAAAAAAAAAAATTTAGGTCTGACTGGTTTGAACTGATGATCATGTTCGATACTATATTTTGTTGTGATGGAAGCGAGTGTGCATGTGCCTTGTTCTTCTTTTAAGTATTATCATATAGATTGCTGGTTGGTTTTTAAGAACGAGTTTATTGTGTGTCGATCATTGTGATTTTCACTGTAGAGGTCGACGGTAATGGTTGTCATTTGAGCTTTATAAATACTGGTTGATGTATGAAATATGAAACGCTTTTGTTATGTGTGACTATATTTACACAACGCAGACACTGCTGTTTATTTTCTAATGTGACAGCGTAGTATAGTAAATATATATCCTCATGGGGTTGAACGATAAGCACAACAATGCTGATGGGAAAGACCCGGATTTTGGAGCAATCTTTATGTCAAATTGTGAGACTAAAAGACAATGCTTCAAAAAGGGACTATTTGGCCTCCCATCAACTGAAATCCAGTTTGTAGAGCAGGTTAAAGCTGGAATGATTCTATTCTTATATGAATATGAGAAGAGACAACTTCATGGTGTGTTCAAGGCTTCCTGTGATGGAGGTATCAATATTGTGCCTAATGCATTTGCGAAACTGGGGAAGCAATTTCCTGCTCAGGTAACAATTCAATAACCTCCTTTTATAAATTTCCCCTTCCATCGGAAATGAACAATTCCTTGTTCTGATTTTTGAGTGCGAGAGTTAATTTTTTCTTACTTTGATTAATGATTGATGTGGTGACCACACGTTCTCAATGATCTGATGTAGGTTAAGTTTGATCCAGTTTGGTTCTGTAAGCCACTCCCAGAAAAATTATTCCGTGATGCAATCAGAGAAAATTACTTTTCAGCTAACAAGTTTAACTTTGGGCTATCTGAAAATCAGGTCTGCTCTTGGTTAAAAATGATTGGTTTTCAAAAATAACGAGGATGATTTAGTTAAAGATTTTTAATTAATTTGCTGTGCAGGTCTATAAACTTATATATTTGTTCAGCAAGAGAAAGCTAGAACCAGAGCCCCCTGGTAGACCATTGTCCAGACCCGAATACTTGAAATCGGAAAGGTACCCTTTAGGCAATGTTGGAAGATCTGTTGATCATGGAATGCAAATTGAAAGAGGTCAAAGTGGGCTAGGTTTGGGTGATAACATATCACCTGTCATAATGCATAAACACCAAGGCGATTCTTTTGATTACAATGGTAAAGTTGAATATACTGGATTAAATGCAAGTGATATTAAGCGAGGAACGACTGCTCAGTTTTCTGCGGTGGATAATGCAAGTGAGTATGAGTATGTTTGTGACTATTCAGGATTAAAAGATGAAAGTAGGTTTATTGCATATGAGAATGAGGATTATATGGATATCTGTCACAGGCCAAACATCACTGATGGATACCCCAAAAGTCTATGTGATAAAATTAGGATTCATGGTGAGGGAAGCTTATCAATTAATGATAGGCTCATGGGTAATTCCCTTCCAGAGACGGATCAGAGGATGGTATTTTCAAATGATAATCCTGGTCAACGTAATTCCCATATCAATTCATCTGGCTTTTACAGCAATCCTATTTTGGAGCATAGTTCTTTGGTTCAAAATCAGCTTAGGTCAACTTCAACCATGATTCAACCAATGCAGGCACAGCTCTTAAGTAATACATGTGCAACACAAGGAAGTGCTAATTCTAAGAGGTCATCCCTTCTATATGACCCAGATGTTCCTGGTTTAAATTTTAGCCAGGCATCATCTTTTGGAGTTATGGATGGTTCTAAGCCAGTAATAGAAAGGATTACTCCTGTAAACAACTTCGGGAGGAATTCCCTGAACAGTCAACCATATCTCATCCATAATAATGAACTGAAAGACACGAGCAGGTGGCACCCTGTTGACTTTCAGAAGTCTGTTTTGTATGGTAGCAACAGGGATTTCATACCTCTCAATACGGTTCAAAATTCTGATCAGTTGGCAGCAGAATCTGTTGTTTCTGAGGCTTGCGATGATGTTCCGTCCTTGAAGTCTTTGTCATCCCCTATCCCACCAGATATTGGAAAGAGTAGCCGCAGTCTACATGAGCCCTTTCCTTCGTTGTTCCATAATCACCAACCATGGTTAGGAACCGAGTTTCATTCCACGACTTTGCAAGAAAACCCAAGTCATGAGATAACATTACAGAAAAGCAGCGAAACATTTAATCATGATATTTTATGGGCAAATGAGGGTCATTTCAAAGAGGATGATCCACTAATCTATGAATATGATATTGGATGTTATGGTGGTACTCAAAATAACAATTCTGGTTATGCAAAGAAAAAAAGTAGTGTTTTTTCTCGATTATCTTTTATGCAGGATATCAACGAACAAGATGGTCACAATGATTTCCATACTTCAGTTGATGAAGTGATGGAAAGGGTTCGGCAGAGTCACAACATGTGGATGACAAAAAGAATGCCGAAGCTCAAGCCCAAGCGCAACAAAGCTGAAAGTTTGAAAGATTATACTCAAAGAAGTAGTTTGAGGACGAAGGAGGGTGATTTCTCTGAGAACACCTTGAATGATCAAATTATCGATTCAACTACTGCAACTGTGGGCAATACTAACAAAGCAGCCGAAGTCACATGTTTTGTGGATTTCAAGCGGCGTAGCAAAGTCGGGAAACCTAGTGCTGGAAATGAGAATTCAGTGGTTGGGCAACAAAAGAGAAGAAAGTTGATCCGCCCAAATTTCGGTAATAGTTTAACTTCTGATGATAAGGTCATTGATCTCGATACTTCACAAAACTTAGGACTTGGAAGTTGTAATGTCGAAGATGTTAAGGAAAGCTGCTGTGCTTTGGTTCAAACTGAGGTAAACACTAAGGCAGGTGCTGAAGCAAGTGACATTATTAGTGAAATACATTCTGATGACAATAATAGTTGTCGTGCTAGGGAATATGGCAGCAGTGGTGGAGGAGAAAGAACATCCAATAGTGCTCTTGCTGTATTTAGTGATAAGTCAGAAGGTCTGGATAGCATTAAAGTAGATACTAATATTCAAAACATTAATGGTGGAACACATACCGAAGATAAGGAAACTAATCATGCCAGGGGATATGTCTGCGGTGAAGGAGGACAAAAAGCAACCGAGGGTGCTCTTACTGCATTTAGTGATGGATCAAAATGTCTGGAGAACGTAACCCACAATAGTTTTTCTTCAGCTTCTTGCAGAGGCGATAGATGTCATACCAAGAAAGGTTTATGTACGATGGATATTATAAAATCAGTTTCTCTGAACTCAAAGTCATCGTTCTCAATTTGTCAAGACCATCAGGTGCATAAGATCGAATGTGCTGGCGGAGGTACTAATGCTGACAAAGAAATTCCCAAAGAGTGCAGCACTATTACAGTTAAAGATGGTTCTGAAAAGGTTCTAATTGAAACTTCTGCTCCTATAAATGAAAGTTTACATGGGATTGATAGTTTAAAGCAAGTACATGCAGGTACAGACTCAATGTGTTCAATATGTGAAGAGCACGATAAGATCACTTCCTCTGGCAGAGGAAGTAATTCTACAGAACAATTGTCGAAAGATGGCAGCTCCTTTGATGGAGTTAAAGATGGATTTGACTGTTTACAGAACTCCAACATTGAAACTGGTGCAATTGTTCCTTCTTTTTTCAAGGAAGTCTTATCTATGACTGAGAGTAAAAAGTCAGTATGCTCAGATTCAGAATCACTGCCTTCTCTATGTCTAGAATGTGCTGGCAGGCCTATTAAGACTGAGGATTGTAGATCCTCCGTTCTTACTGAAGTTAAAGATGGATCGGACGGTTCACAGAACTGTGGCTATACTTGTAAGCAAAAGATGATTTGAGCCAATTGAAACCTCATTTCTAAGGTGTGGCTCCTTCCTTCCGTGGTACTCATGTTTACAATGGGTAAATCAAGTTGCTGATCCTTTTTTGCTTATCATGGTTTGAATTCCCCGACATTGAAGAGTTGGTTTTGTTAGCTGATACAGCGTTGGGGATTTCTTTTCCATGGGTTTCTAGCTTTTCTTTTCAATTTCCACTCACCAAAAAATGATGGCTTTAGTGTCGTCATCCACACGTCTTATTCTCTGATTTCACAGTTTGTAAGTTCTGAAACATCTATAGGATGTTCTGAGACTTACTATAGACCTTATTTTGGGAAGGTTTTGCATTTAGAAAAATTGTAGACATGCCTAAAAGTCTTGTTAGTGTTTTTTATCAGATGGTGAAATATCAATATCTGATTTTAGAACAAGTTCAAATGTTGAAAACGATTCGATTTTCACCTTGAAATAGATTAAATTCAATTTCTATCAAATGTTTTTAATGTTTTTTTATCCAGAAACTATTTGGAATAATTAAAAAAATACAGAGAAGTTTGTACGTCACTTTTATAAATTTAAGCATTTGTTTACGCTTAAATAAGTTGAGCGGTAATTTTCCTGTACCTGTTTATAATGTAGTAATAGCCATGCATGATCAAGAAACCGTGACTCCCACGGTCACTTTGATTCGCAATTATAGTATAAATCTTTATCCTCTCGATATGTGTGATTCACAATTATGTAATGGTGAGGGTGTTTTCTTGTTTACTTTTCCAATTCTATTCCTCGTGTTCAGAATTATTTCCCTTCTTCTTCCTTGCAATAAGAATGTTTATTGGTTACGTCTTCATTCAACCGTCAATCACGGCCAAAAATTCATCTTTGCGAAGTCCCATGGGCGTCAATATCCCCAAATTGTAGACTCGTGTGTGGCGCTACACCCTTCTATTCATAGTAACTCAAATTTTAGTACGATGAATTAAAAATTAGATACAAACAAAATTGGAAAAGTGATTGTAAAGGAGAAAAGTAGAAAATGGGAAAGAGACAAAAATAAAGGTGAAGTCGTCATCAGAAACCTATGCTGGTGTGCGTCAGCCAGGGGGAAAGAAAGTGCGTCTGTCGCTGAGTTACGACGAAGAAGGAAAAAGAAAAGGAAATCTAAAAAGTAAGGGTAACATGAGGAAATAGATAAATGAAAAAAAAACTTTAATTAGAAAATACATATCATAAACGATCCGTTTTAAAATTTTAAATAAAAATTAATTTTTAAATTTGAAGTCCCATCATTGAATTTTAGTTCTTACTATAATTATTTAATAGTTAAAAATATAAATTATATGATATATGTTTTAGAAGCTATTATTATATTTTTTTAAGATTACGAAGTACTAAACAATAGTTTAATGGAGAAACAATTTAAATGAAATTATGCTCAAATTATTTATAGTAACGGAGGTTGCAAATTAAAAATGAAATAAATAAAGATTATTATTTGAACTTATTTTATAAAATCCTAAAATAATTTTAAACTACCAAATAACAATTTATTAGTTAATTAACATTTTGAAAAGATTATGTTAAAATTATTTAGTTGCATAAAGCAATAAAAAATCTATTTGGCGATTAGCACTTTAAAAAAATGTTAAAATTATTTAAAGTACCAGTTAACATAATTAATACATAAACACATTGAATCAAATTACGTTAAACCTTTCGTAGAATTGCCAAAAAGAAAAAAAATTTCCGTGCCGATAATGTAATATTTGAACTTATTTTATTAAAATCCTTAAGTAATTTTAATACCAAATAACGTTTTATACCTTCAATCAGTTTGAATATACGTTAACGATTTTTTTTTTCGCATAAGCACTGTTTCCTATTTTTATTTTATTTACGTGAATAACACTGTATATAATTATTACTTTTAGGTTTTAGGTGGGAATTCGGTTCGCATAGAGTTGAATTATAGTCTTGGTTTTGCAATATTTTTTTTTTTCATTCCCCAGTTAGAATTTGGTACTCAGAACCTGAATTCTGAACTGAATTTTTTTTTTTCATTTTTTATATAAATAAATTAGAATTAAGGTTTTTGTATTCTTTTAATAAAATAAATATAAGAGTTAATTTTTTTTTCTTTTTGTAAAAAATGTTACAGGTAAAATTTATTTAAAAAAAAATTTAGTATTATTTTTTATTTATTATTAGAAAAAATAAAAAGAAAAAATATTTTTTTTCTTTTTGAATTTGTTGATTTAAAAATAGATTTTGTATTGTGTAGTAATTTATTTTATGTGTAATTTGAAAATATAAAAGTCAATTTAATTTATTTTTTATAATTTGTGTAGTATTAATTATTTTAATAGATGTTTATAAATATTGAAATTATAGTTTTCTTTTAATTTTGGATAATTTTTAAAAATTGTATATTATAAACATTGCAAATTTGTAAAAAATAATTTAAAAATGAATGAAATAACTAAAATAATTTAAAACCATTTCATTATTGTATTTTAAATAATTTTGTTATTTGTTTTTGGTTTATGTAAAATAAGTAACAATAAAAGATAATAAAATAAATGTATCATTGAATTGAATCAAGTATAAATTTATTGAACACAATTAAAAGTACAACATAAACTAAGTGGTTTGATGTGGATCATCTAAGTGCAGGGTTATTATGACAATCAACGGTGGATCATCAGAGGGATAGGGGGAGCCACGGCTCCCCCAAAACTTTTTGGATTTTTTTAATATATATTTACATATATTTTTTAAATTATAATTATATATTATTTATATTAAGTTTATATTATGAAAAATAATAATAATAAATAAAATAATAAATGTAATGGAAATATTGATTTATAAAAAAGATTAGGATTTTGTTTTTGTTATAAAATTTTTCTACCATGTAAGTTATTATGAAAGTGTGTGAAGGCGAAAAAAATATGAAGAGATAGATTGAAAACAGAGGTTGAAGAACACATAGATTGACATTGAAATATACATTTACGTATGATCTCTCACATATCAAGCTTAATATCTTATAATGATTTATGTATGTTAGATTTATGATTCTTCTTAGGATGTTTATCCCAAATTAGTATAACCCTAATTATGATTTTAGGGATTCTTTTATGAAATTGGTATGAACCCTACTTATAATTTTTTCCAAATTAGTATAATCTTTAATTATGAAATTTAGGGATTTTGTGCCTATGGTAAATTTGGTAAAGTTTTGAATTTATACAGGAGAGATGATAAATTTATATTAGAAAGATTGTAATAAAGAGTAAAAGAATTATTTTTTTTAAGGAGGAAAGTTTTTGATAAAGGTGAAAAAAATTGCATCTACGTTAATTAAACTTGAGAAATTTCATGAGAACAAAAAATTCAAGACAATTAAAAACAAATATCTAAAGTTCCTAGAGTTACATATAATGAATTTAAAAATTCATTAGAACACAATCCGGGAAAATTATCTTCAAATTTCACAATACTCACCAAATAAAATTGATGAGGTACGAAGGACTTATCTAAAATGGTATTCATTGTTTGGTATTATGATATAATAATGAATGATAGTCATATTTTTCTGAATTCTTTTATTATGTGTGCTTGTTTTAAGTAGAAGAAATGAGAAAAGTAAATGAAGATATTTTTTTAACTATAT
>Ga0214544_1009358_pt1 | contig 15433 bp, 11 predicted proteins | sample CNSS3metaG_FD_160074 | JGI IMG/M metagenome (GOLD analysis project Ga0214544, IMG submission 160074) | Root nodule microbial communities from cowpea collected in UCLA plant growth center, Los Angeles, California, USA - CNSS3 | ecosystem: Host-associated > Plants > Roots > Nodule | place: USA...
GAAATCAACGTATGAGGAGACGTATAACTCAGTAGTTTACCCAATTAATGGTCACCAGTTGTGGGAAGTTACAGCATATCCTGATGTCCTGCCACCAATCAAAAGAATTATGCCCGGAAGACCTAAAAAGAAAAGAAGATTGGAACCTTGGGAGCTGAAAAAGGATGAGACCGCATTACGAAAAGGGGGAATTCGCAAAAGGTGTGTTGTGTGTAGGGAAATTGGTCATAATAGAACTGCTTGTCCTAAAAAACCAGTGCCACCACCAGAAGCACCAAGCCCATCACAGCAAACTGGCCCAGTAGCACCATCAGGCCCATCACAGCAAACTGGTCCAGCAGCACCATCAGGCCCATCACAGCAAAGTGCCCCACCAACAGCATCAACCCCATCACAGCAAAGTGGCCCATTACCAGCAGCAACCCCATCACAGCAAAGAGCACCAGCCAATCAGTCCCAATTAGTGCCACCACCAAGTCAATCTCAATGTCCATCAAGCAACCAAATTGTCCAACCAATGAGGAACAAACTCCAAACTAGAAGGGGGTGTGTTTGGAAACCCCGATGTTGTTTAAATTTGCTTTGTAGATGTTGTTTAAACTTTTGCTGATTGTTGATTAATACCCATGTAGTCTTTTTAGGCAGTCCACTGTAATGGTATTTTGAACAATATTTTGTGTAGGTAGTGGATATATGGATCTATTGTATATTGATGGTGTTTAAGTATTGAATGGATGGATGGATCTGTATGATATTTTGGATGGATGACCAATGTCTTTGCTATTAGGTACCATTTAATTGATGTTGGGATGGATGTTTACCATTTAATCTGTCTTAATGGGATCATTGAATCTTGATCTCTTTGGGTAGTCAGAAAAGATATTGTTTTACTTTGTTTAAAACAATGTTGGCATAAATAACTGTGACAAGAATGTGGTGCTTTACTCGAACACATGTTTGTCCCACAGAATCCAGTTATATGTACACATTTTATATCACATTTGGTGTACTCGAACACAATATATTCAAATATATCCATGCCATATTTCAGTTTCAAAATCAAAATGCTTTACAAAAATCAATAATTCAAATGGATTTGTCATTACATTCCAAAGGTGCTGAAACTTTCACATTCATTTGGAATCATTACAGCAAGAACTTTAATACATGGTGAATATAAATATGTTTAATACATAAAAGAAACAAACCATTCCAAACAACACTTTCACCCATTTTTCCAATCTCATAATACATTTCTCGATATTTATTAATTTGTTTTCCCCCTCCCTTTCTACCATCTTTGTCTTTATTAATTTGCTTTGGTCATCCCTTTCTACCATCTTTGTCGCAGTGTCATCATCATCATTCTTCATAGGACCACATCTTTCTTCTACTACATTTTCACTACACCATGAAAAAAAATTGTATCCAACAACTTCTTCACTTCCACCCTGTCCAACAAAAAATCAACACCACCAATTACATACCAATTATAAAATTAGGTTTTCCAAATCCAAAATACGAAAAAAAACGTCCACAAAACAACAAATATCATACCTTGAACTTTGGGCAACCCCAAAATTTTCTCCCCCTGTTCTTAGCCGTTCTAGCAGTTCTCGTGATTGCCTTTTCACCGCAATAGCAAACAGGTGTTAAATCGAACCTCCTCACCGCACCTCCATGAGAAGAAAAGCTGGAATTTTTCATTTCCCAAGCATTGCAAGTGCAGGACGAGCAAGAATGAGAAGGAGACATTAACAATCTTACCAATTCAGAACGTAGGAGACAACTTCACCCTTTTCAAACCCTAAGCTTCAAATGTTATGAACATAATCTCCTTTTAAAAGAGAAACCAAGAACATATGTGCCAAAACAACTGAATGACACGTCAGAATACACAAAACAGCCACGTCATCAGGAATAAATGCCGTTTGTGAACTGATAACGGAAAGGGTTGATTTAAAACACATTTACAAAAATGAGAACGAAATTGAGATCAATTAAAATTTGAGGACCAATTTGAGATTTTTGAACCAAAATGAGGACTATCGGAGTATTTTAACCTAATATATAATAAATACATATAGTTTAAACTTTTTTGAATTTGTCAATAAACAAATAATAAAAGTAAAGAACCTGATTGCACACCTTTATCAATAAATTTATTTTGCATTAAATGAGTGCACATTTTACATGCATTGATTCTAACACAAACATAAAAGGAATGTTGTCTTCCAATGCACGCCTTTGTTAACACACATTCTCCAACCTCTACCAACCATAAATGTTTTGTACAAACATTAAGACTGTGTTCTTTTGCAAAGAAAAGATTAAAGGGAGAGGAAGACATCAGAAGAATTAGAGGGTGAAGTTGATATGATCATAGTATAAAATTAATAGTAGTCTTTGAAGTATTAAATTTTTGTTTTATTTGATATGATCATATTTTTTAATTTGATTATGTTTGTTAATAATATAGGTAATTGTTTTTAAGAAATTTATTTTCTTTTCTTCAAATTTTATACAATTATATATTATTGGCTTAAATATACATTTGGTCCTCATTTTCGTTTTGTGTTCAATTAAGTCCTCATTTTCATCAAATTATGGTCAATTTGGTCCTATTAACTAACAGTGTAAATAGTTAACGTTTTTTAACAGTACATGCCACGTGTCAACTCTTGTTTTTTTTTTTAATTTTAAAAAAAATTAATTTTTTTTTTTTAATTTCTTTAAAATTATCCACGTGTCAAGTCATAATTGTGCCACGTGTCAATGCTAGTATCACGTGTCAGTTTGTGGTTGTATAATTTCTTTTTGTTCAATTTAGTCTAATATTCGTTATTTTTATTCAATTTAGTCTGTATATTCGTTATTTTTATTTAATTTCGTCCCAATTTTTGTTAAATTAGAATAATTTAATTTTTAAAATTGACATTATTATTAATTACTTTTGAAATTTAATTATAAATTATTACATTTAATTATAAATTAAATATAATTCTTAGATTCAATTGTTAAATAGAAAATAATTATTTAAAATATTATTAAAATATAATTATTAAAATTTAAAAAACATATGTTAACATTTGTAAAATTGACATTTAAATCTAAAATATTTATTATTTTTATTGTATTTTAGATATTAAAATCTAAAATATTTTATATTTAAATGTTAATTTTATAAATATTAGTTTACTTTTATAAAATATTTTGAATATTTAAAATATTTTTAAATATCAATTTTAAAAGTATTTTAGACTATAAATATTAGAAAAAAATTAATAATTATATTCTTATAATATTTTATATAATTATATTCTATTGGGCAATTAAATATAAAAATTTTATTCAATTTATAATTAAATTTAATAATTTATAATTGATTAAAAAATAATTAATAAAAATGTCAATTTTAGAAAAAATATTAGTATAATTTGTATAAAAGATATTAAATTTGGTGTCAATTCGAAAGGGATGAAATTGATTTATTTTAATAAAAACTGGAACTGAATTGAACAAAAATAACGAATATAAGAACTATAAATTGAACAAAAAGAAATAATATAACCACAAACTGAAATGTGGCACTAGCATTGACACGTGACACAATTGTGACTTGACACGTGGACAATTTTTTGAAATTCAAAAGTTTTTTAAAAATTTTTGAAAAATTAAAAAAAAAATAAAAAAAACTAGAAGCTAACACGTGGCATGTAAACAAAAATTGACCAAATAAATATTGTTCAAAAACGTTAACTATCTAACCACCATTAGTCAAAAGGACCATATTGACCAAAATTTGACGAAAATGAGGACCTAATTGTATACAAAACGAAAATGTGGAACAAATTGAATAAAAATAACAAAAATAGAGACAAAATGTATACTTAAGCCTATATTATTTATATATTCTTAACTTTTAGATTTTTAGATGTCTATCAATAATGAATTTTTATGAATAAATTAAAACTAAAATTACATATATTTATTTGTTAAAAACTAAAATTTCTAAATATTAATAAAATAAATTATCTAAAAATTTCAAAATAAAAATATTTTCACATAAATACAAAACATAACAAAATGTAAAGACTAGAATAAATTAAAAACATTTTTTTAACTATTTCATTAAATAATTAACAAATATTTGAAAACAAAAAACTTTGGCTAAATATACGGTGATACAAAATTATAAGAAAACATGATTTTATTGGAAAATTTATTAACAAAATAGTTTAAGATTAAAAGATAAATTTATGTACAAATTAAAAAAAGCATACAAATAGTTTTTGATAATTAAACACGATTAAAATAAATTCTAAAATAGATTCAAGCATACAATTTGTGACATCCCATTTAAATAGAATAATTCTACTTCCATTAAAACATCACATGATTATAAGAATAACAGAGCAATCAGATGAACATTATAAACAAAGAATATACTTTTACAATCATCCAGGGATGTGCTTAGAAAGGACACTTAGGCATACCAAGGATGCCATGAACAAAACAAGATCTAAAAAGGTTAAACAGTTTTGCAAAAGAAATGCTCCTAGAGCAAGGAATTACATAGGCCTTGTGGCCTTAAGACTGCTCACATGAGCCACGGCTAACATATCCATCACTAGGCAGCTGCGTCACCACCACCAGAGCTACCATTAGAATTTCCCCATTTGCTTCCACCATAAGGTGATCATCACAAAAGAGAAAGTATAACAAATAACAGACATGAAATGAAAGGGTAAGCTAGTGTAAAAATAATTTTGTACATATTAAAGCAAGCAGATACTTAAAACAGTTCTAAGCATACCACACAGTAAGCATAGAAAATCATGTTATAGCAACCAAGCATGACACTATGACTCAATTATCTAGATAGATATAATAAGATCGGATTCACTGGACGTTTGCACTCGTGGTGGCCTCTACTGCTCTGTAGAGCCATTGCCAATGGGTTTCACCCTACCACACACAAGTTAGCCTTCATGCATCTAAGGCCATTATCCTGCTAAAGACTAGGGCCTCCCGCTACTCTCACCACTTAGATCAGTTTGCTCTACATGAGACTCACTGATCCTTTAGAGTTTCGAGATGCGATCCTTACTTGAATCCTTATCTTAATTATATACACTACACACCACCATGAGATCTCCCCACGAGACTCATGGAACTACGCCTATCTCACACCAATTTCATGTTTCTCATACCATAACCACCACTTTTATCTCATACATCCAATTCTCATGCCACAATACCACCATCCAGCAATTCCATGCCATAAATTAATCCAAGCATGCTACTTTCAGTTCATACAATTCAAATAACTCATGCATGTTCACAGGAATATCCAACCATAACAAAAATGGGGAAAATAAAAATGAAATCCCGCACTATTCTCGCTTAGGCTAAAAGCCTTCGCTCAGGCGACAACAACTGTCTCGCCTCAACTAGGCATTCTCGCTTGAGCGAGACTTGAAATAGTGGTACAGTGGCCACTCTGCGAGTTCTCGCCTGAGCGGGCCCTTCTCGTCTGAACGAGAGCGCTCTTCGCCTAAAATAAAAATCCCTCGCTTAAATGAGGACTCAAACAGAGGGCACCACTGGTTTACTCAACGGCTTGCTTAGGCGAGTCTTTCTCACCTGATCGAGATGATGCGTCGCTCAAAACCAGAGTTGGTCGCCTGAGCGAGAAGCTCGAGCTCGCTTGGGCGAGAATATCAGCTCTCGCCACTGTTCCACACATGCAACACCAAAAACAACCAAGCACATCTATACAGTTCATTCATATACAAGCACAAGCACTTTTAATTCATTTCAAGCATAAGACAGAGCAAAAACAGACCACATACTTCAAGAACACGAAAAATACCTAGCTTCCCTTACCTTTTTAGACCCTAGCAAGCACAACAAGTCCACGACCACCACAGCTCGAAGAACTAGAGCAGTGAGCTGAAACAAGAAAACCAAGGCAACCAGGGTATGAGATTAAACCCTAACCAGACCAGCATACTTAAACGGTGTAAAGAGGAGGAAAACAGACCCAAAACCCTAAGGTTCAACTTACTTGGAGGTGGGATGGGTTTCGTTAGCTTGGAGACGGAAGATTATTTTGCCCTAGCATAGCACCTTGCTGGAGATATGAGAGGGAGAGGAAGGAACTGTTTCTGAAAAGGAGACCAGTGAAAATGAGAAGGCTAGACAGGGTATTGGGGGTCCTATAGTGGGCTGGCCTTGGGCCTACGAGAAGGGTCAGGCCCATACACATATAAGCTGAAAAATTGGGCTTACACAATTTTTTATTTTGTTTCCCTAGTAAGTAGAAAATAATAAAATTGAAGTGATTGCAATAACTTAAGAATATACTGGTATTGCTTTGAACAGTTAAACTATATGCATCATGCAGGAAATAATAAATAATTAAAGGATATTTCGGTAATCATACGTGTGACTTCCTCCAATCTCCTTATGCATTAGCACCTACAAGATCAAAGTTAAAACCAAAACAAAGGAAAGTGAATTCTTAGACTAGTTAGAAAATTGTAGAAAGTCAGTAAAAAATTAAAAAAAGAAGATTGTTTGTGAACATGTTAGTAAAATTTGAAATGAGAACATGATAAAAGTCAACATACAAAAATTAAAACTACAAAGTTTAACTATCTAATGAAAGTATACAACAAAACCAGAACTCGCAATTCAAAACAGCAAAATCTTCACTTTCTGAACACAATTCTGCATAATTGAATTGCATCGATCTTAGCTCAAAATTTCAAAATTGGCATCAAACATCCAAATTCATGTTTGAGAAATTTCAGCAAGTCAAAATATCTTATTTCAATAAAAAACAAGTAGGACTTGTGTATAGACTTGTGTTTATCTCTCTGCAAAGACATGCAAAATTACAATTTCATAAATTTGAAAAGATTCTAATAAGTATTAGTCAATCCAAAACACACTCCAAATCAAATCACTAGGACTTCATCTCGGCTTGTAATTGTGATCTGGTCTTGGGGTAGGATTTAGAAAAAGGGTCAATTCATTATCAAATACTCATGTGCAATTGTAATTTATCAGGATGAGTCAAATTTATCTAAGTGACTGGAACAAACAAGGCCTAGATCACATTGAGAGTGGCATCCAAGAGTAAGGAACACCAAAAAGAATCAATGCAAATTTTGAAATGCAACTCTACATGAATGTTATTCCATAATCAATAATTAAGGCTCTAAAACTCTCAAGGATTAATCTTTGTCAAAACTCAAATTCTACTTCTCTTTTATGTAAAAACTACTTATGGCAATTGAACTAAAATACAATAAACATTAGAAATCGTCCATTTAAATTCAAAATCTAATGACACTCTAGCAACCAAAAGCTAAAAGTAACACATCAATCATAATGGAAATCAGTGAAAACCTATTAAGTAGTAATACAAAACTGTGTAGACAAGTTTTAAAAGACTCTAAAACTCACAAGTAAAAACCTAAGAAAAGCATGTAAAGACTAGCTTAAAAACTAAAAACTGCAGTATAACAGTAAAAGAAATATGTAATGGAACTACCTAAGCAACATGTAAAGGAGAAAATAACACCAAAAATCGATTCAAAAGCTCTACAAAAACTTACTACTGAGAACCTAAAATGTGTGCTAAAACAAGGCTAAAAATGAAGAAGGAAAATGTAAAATGTGTACCTAGAAAATACTTTAAATGCTCAAAGACTATTGAAAAGTATGTTGGTTACTGAAAACAACAAGGAAATCAAAACATGCCAATAAAACCTAAAAATGTACTACGACTAATAAGAATGAACCAGAAAAATATAACTAAATATAATGTGTAATCTCAACACTACTAAAATAGTAAAATAATTGTATGAAAAAATTCTATTTGTCTATACTGGCATATATCTGCACTTATATATTCTAAGGATGCAAATTTTGATTATGTGGAGATTATTCTATTAAGAAAGTAGGAAAGAATCCATATTCTAATTTAAAACAGTAAATGATATCATATATAGTTAATCTCTACGACTTTAAAGCAATAAAATATGAGTAAGATAAAAAATTAGCTACTAAAACTATGACAAGAATTAAAATCAAGCATGTAAGCTAACTTCCGCCCAGCTAAAACAGAACTTAAAAGGAAATTTGCTATAAAAAAGAAATCTACCTAACAACATGTAAAGTTGTTAATAAAATCAAAATTATAGTGAAAGCTAAAATAGAACCATAATGCAACTTTAAGTGTTGTTGCTAGTCGCGCTACCAACCTGTAGCACCTGCAAGATCAAAGTTAAAACCAAAATAAATGAAATTGAATTGTTAGTTTAGTTAGAAGTTTGCGGAAAGTTGGTAAAAAGTTAAAAAAAAGAACACTTGTTAGTGAACATGTTAGTAAACGTAAAACAACAAACTAAATCTAAATCTGAAATAAGAACATAATAAATGTCAACATATCAAAATTAAAACTTCAAAGTTTAACTATGTAATGGAACTTTGCACTTAGATATCATATAAACCTAAAACAGAAATATCAACATACACTCAAAAACAAGCACAAGACAAAAACATAAAAAACATTCAAATTTGTAAATGGCACTTTGGAACCCCTAAACTCTTCCATACTGCACGATAAAAATATTACAAAATGGTTGAGGAAGGGATTATTGAATGAATTTTCCCACTAAATCAAAATTAATCAAAAACAACAACGAAAGAAACATAATTACAACACAAACTTCCATGACATCAAAACAGACACAAAGAAATAAGCTCATGCTTTCTTGGAACAACCCACTCTTTATTTTACTCTCAAGTGTTTGCACCCGTTTCCACTTTAATTTCTTGCTCTTAGAGTCTAACTCTATTTGTGTTTCACTGAAGATGCTTCTCCTCATAGCAGCTCCAAAGTTCCTTCAATATGAAAATTGGCACCTTGGCATGCCTCAAATGTGAGTTTTCCAAGTAGTCAAATAGGAAGCAGGGAAAGCCAAAACTTTTCTTCCACAAGAGATTATACAATAACAGAAAAGCAAGAAAAGGTTCAAATGAGAAATAAAGACAACATCAAATGATAGAATTAATGGACATACTCTATAGAAAAATCAAGAATGACAGCAAGAAAATAAGGCAAAGGAACAAAAAGGCACTCAAAATGAACCAAATGAATAGTGTAAGACCTGAGAAATTTAAATAATTACATAAATAATTGTTTAATAAATGTGGGTAGTGGGAACCTTTATATCATTTAATGTTGGGGTTTATGACGTGGAATGGTACTAGTTCAAGTAGTTGAGAGTACTTAGTTATGTGAAGAAGACTTGGGTTTGAGTCCTTTGTATGTTATTTTAATAGTTTATTAATTTTAATGATATGCTTAATCATGATGAGTGATTATAAATTCCTAGATGTATAAGAATTATCACGAAACATGAATTTGTTGAATGGTTGTGCATTGACTTGACAATGGTGTAGTTGTGTGTTTAAATCTTGGCTTATGCAAAATAAGGTTCCTTTTTGCTAAAATTATTTTTGGCATGGATGGATAAAAACAGAAAACCCTAGCCGTAATTGAATGATCATTAAGTTCCTTGTTAATGCAAAATTCGCTAAGAGGGCATTTAGACGCCATTAGACGTGGAAAAAGTATAAGATGCCAAGGAGTGGGATTTTGCTATCATCAAGGATTATAAGCTTTGCAAATTGGAAGCAAGAAAACCATATTAGGGGAGTTGTACCTCTTGTTTTTCTAGTTTAATTGTGTAAACATGTATACAATGTGAAATATCATTACTTGATTATCGTGTTTTCTGGAACTGGGTTGAGTTTTTGGAAATTTTTCAGAAAACGTCTGGCGGACCTTTGAAGCTGTCAAGTGGACCTTCGAAGCCACCAGGCGACACATACCTTTTGATGTTCATTTTTGAGTTCCTGATGGGAATTGTCTGGCGGTGATGAATTGGCGCCAGGCGATACATGGATGTGTGGTGTCGCAACAAAAATCGTGGCGGGACCACGAAAATAATTTAAAAAAAAATAGAGGAGTCGCCACCATAGTTTATTATGGAAAACTATAGAAAAACCTTAAAAAAAGAATAATCTTCGAAACCAAATTTGGATTCGGGAGTCGGTTACGTGTGGGGAATGTATTAGCACCCCACAACGCCCGTCTTAAGACGGTTCCCTCTTTAATTAAGTATGCAAGATAAAATTTGATGTTTAAAATATTATTTGTATTTTTTGGGCCCAACGAGGACTGTACCTCGTTCCTACGTATTTTCGTTTGGAAAATCTGGGATAACGTAGTTCTTTATACAAATATTTGTTGTTTGATATTATTATTAATTTTTTTAAATTTTAGATTATATATATATATATATATATATATATATATATATATATGTTATTAATATCAAAAGAAACCGAGATTCTACATGATAAAAGATTTAGTTATCAAGCAAATCCCAGACTTGACATGATATTAAAAATAATTTTATAATTTTTATTTTTTATTATTATTAATTTTTTTTAAGAAAAAAAAAATTAAAAGCCTGTGAAGGAGTGTTTTGATTACCAAGCAAGTCCGAGACTTGACACGGTATGCAATACTTATATCAAAGAAATAATATAATTTTTTATTTTTTTTATTTATTATTATTTTTTTAGAAAGAATTAAAGCCTACGAAAAAAACCTTTTTAATTACCAAGATAATGACATTCCAAATAAAAGGCAAGAGAATGGTTGAGCATATCAATGACAAACCCAAACCCAAAATCATGACGTCTAGACCCCAAACCCCAAACATATTTACTCATACAACATGTCAATCGATCATACATTTGATATTATAAGAGAATCTAAGCAGTACATGAATAACATTAGGAGCAAAGAGAATTTACCTTAAAGTGACCCCTTTTGCGTGTGTGCTCTGGTAATAAAAAAGAAGAGGGGTTTTCTGAATTTTTTTTCTATGTCTTGCATTGGAGAAATTTTGTACTTATATAGGCATATTGGGGTACCACTGAAATCCTAGTCTTTAATTATAAAAACACATATGAGGAAGGAATTAGTCCTGATGAAATATATCATAGCAATTAAATCGTTACATAATATCCACAATATTAATTATAATTATTAATGAAATATTGCTTGTAATTACTAGAATCATATTTTCCGTCACATAAAGATCGTGATCAAATCATAACATATTATTCATTCTAATTATTACTAGAAAAATTTTCTTCTAATTATTAAAATCGTACCATTCTCTAAAAAACATTATTATCGGGAATATTTACTTCTAATTATTAAAATAATATCTTCTCTGACTAAAAATCCAATGAGACACATCACATAAGCGTAAATTCAAGATATTATACCCTTCTCTAAAATTAGAAATTATAAAATGTCTTTTTCTGACATATCATGTGAAGAATGTAAATAGTAAAGAGTGGAGTGAAAGTATGTACAAGACATTTTGGTTCATGAAAACAGTGTGATGACAAATTAGATTCTCTCTTCTTTTCCTTTATTCATGGTATAATTAAAATTAAAAACCTAACATATTTTTTTATTTTATTTTATTTTTTATTTAACAAAACAAAATGCATTCACCCGAACGAAATTGGATGTTGACATGTGGAATAAGGTATTTTCATGAAAAAACGTTGTTTCTTATGTTTTTTTCACGTAGTAGGGATCGCTGGGTGTTGGTTTCCTATCACCAGGTGCTAGGTCTCTGGTGTATTTTCGTTGGGCTGCAAGATCTAGTCGCTTTGGCGACTACGTTTATTCTGGTCTGCGTAGTTTCGTCAAATTGCGTTTCCCGGTTCGTTAATCGTCCGATTTAGGTGAAATTTTGACAGGTGATTCATAACATATGTGGCTTCAAATATGTTTTATCTAAGTTTAGATTCTTTAGTGAGTTTTTTTATGTTGTCCTCTAGTATAACTTCAAAATACACTAATATTGATACTTTACAAATCTTTTTAATATATTTTAAAACATCAAAATCAATATCCATTGGTGTATTTTCAACGCAGAACAAAGGAACAACTCATAAAACACAACAATCCAAATTTATTTTATCTTTAGTTGTTATGAGATATGTAACACATCTCTTCATGTTGAAACATATATATTTTTAGCGTGAGACTAGACATGAGTTAAATATGTTTTTAGTCCTTTAACTTTAAGTGAAAATTTGAATTAATCCATCTTCAAAACTTTGACCCAATTTACACTACAACAAATTTGCAGATTTTTTTAAGGAATAAGTTGTAGTTAATCCCTCGTTGATCCCTTACAAAACGATTCAAAAGGATCAACAAGGAAACAACGAGGACACTGAATCATAGCTAATTAGCAAATGAACTACTTCGTAGTTAATCCCTAGCAAATTGGTTGTAGCAAATCCCTAGTTAATCCCTAGCAACTAGTTTGTAGCAAATCTCTAGCTAATCCTTAGCAAAAATATTTGTAGTAAATTCGTAGTTAATCCCTAGTAAAATGTTTGTAACAAATCTCTTGCTAATCCCTAACAAACTAGTTGTAGCAAATTCCTAGCTAATCCCTAATAAACTAGTTTTAGCAAATCCCTCGTTGAATCGTACCAAATTTTTGTAACAAATCCCTAGCAAAGTGGGTTAACAAATGTCTCACTAATTCGTAGGTAATGTTCTCTTTTTGTAAGTAATGCGTTGTTATCTACGAATTACCTACGGAACAAATTTCGTAGGTATTGAGCTGGTAGTTTATCTACGAAATTGTGTTTGGTAGATAATTTACATACAACCATTATCTACGAAATTGGAGCGTCCATAACTTATCTACGAAAATATTCATCGAAAAGTTTGTCATCCAGTATTTGAATTACCTACGAAATACTTCATAGATAAATTACCTACAAAATTTTTCATAGGTAATTTACCTATGAAATTTTTCGTAGATAATTTACCTACGAAATTTTTCGTAGATAACAATAAATATATATAAATAAAAAAATCAGAATACCATATATGTTATCTAAATCTTTGCAACATTATTAAATATTTTAAAAAATCACCATTGTAATTATAAAAGCTTATTAATTATTTAAAAGTTAGAATACATTTTATTTAAACTTATAATTAATAAAAAAGATAACGAAATTAATACAAAATAAGTCTGAATACTCGATCAAGAAAGTAATATAAGAAGAAATATAAAGATGAGAAAAAGATACATACAAAAATATCAAATATAAAAAATAAAAACTTCATGAATATACATAGTAAATTAACATAAAAGTTGGGAGTATTATTTGTTATAACACTTGAAGACATTAAATATCTGAAAGGAGAACTTGATTCAAGTGAGAAGCTCCTTTAATTTCTCACGCCGCCTTCTTTTTTATATCATACATTGGTGACACTCCTGCTCTACCAAGTTTGATTGACAGTTCCATAATATACTAAAAATGATCTAGATAAAAAAAGTTACCAGCAAGTCTCTCCTGCCTTCTTTGCTTTAACCATATGATTGCATAATTTTTCAGGAGTTCCATTTTGAATCTATAACATTCAAAAGTCAAGAGAAAAAGAGAAGACATCATAATGAATCTAAATACAAGAGATGGAAATGACCATAAGTTAAAGCTAAAGTCACAAAACTTACAGCTAAAACAGCAACATCAACCACTAAATACATGAAGTCTCCATCTCTTTCAAGATTCTTGTAATACTACTTTGCATTCAGCACCTGCTGACGCACCAACCTGCATGTTAAACATACAACTAACTCAACTTAAAATTTTAGTGAAATAAAATAAAAGGGATTATCAATCACATGTAACTTTCAGCAAAGTATAAAAGTAATGCATAGAATTACTTACCATCCATTCATTTACCTAGCAATTTTCAAACACGTAAGGTTTCGTGACCTTTAGCTACCCATGAGAAATTGATACTTTATTTCAATAGTTAGGCAATAACAAAATGATGTGACAAAAAGGTGTGTTATAATATGTTAATGGTCAAGTAAAAGGGGGAAATATGCCTTCTAATCTACTCTTTCCAACGCATTTTTTAAAGAGAAATATTAAGACTTATGAATATATATTCATATTTTATTTTTTTAATCAATATATTTTATTCTAATTTTAATCTAGAATAGAATACATCTTAAAAAATGTTATCGTTATACAAAATATTGGAGAATTAAACTCTCACATTCAGCTACTAAACTCCAAAAGCATCTCCTATTTGGTGGGCAGAAATAGAAATTATGTCCACTGACTTAAGTTCAGAGGTGAATCCATAACTCCAAATGAAAAATATGTCCTTTGGAATAATAATCTGATCAACAACTCTGAGCGATAAACAAACACACCAAAATAATTTTTTTCAACCAAACAAATGATATACTTCAGCTCTTGCATTACTGGTTTGCAAATGTGCATACGTATTATTTAACACTTTTAAAATTGTTAGTAGTTTCAACTTTTAAAAATATGAAATTATTTGACTTACTATGCATGTGACACCGAGAAGTTTTTGTTAAGTTAGATGTGATGGTTTTAATTTATGAAAATATAATTTGTGGATGTGAAAAACAATAAAAAAGAAATAAAGGGGAAAATCTACCGAAGGTGAAGAGAGGATGTGGTTGTGAAAGAGTTGAAAGAGTTAGGAGTGGCAATGGTGGTTGGACATGAGATAGAAGGTGACCCTTGAAAGTGAAACCAGCACTGCCCACTCTGTTGTGACAGCGGCAGAGGAAGGCGTCGCAGACAAAGAGATAGGAACGTGTGGGTAAAGTCCAGTTGTTGGAGAAACAGGGAAATAGAGAGATCAAAAGCCAGAGAAGAAGACTTTTGTGGTTGCCGGAGAACAGTTGTCTGACCAGAACTCATCGACGACGTAGTTTTCAGAGTTAGTACTTTTTTCAGAAGACGGCCACTAGGACTTCCAAAAATCCAACACTTCCGACACACAACAACGACCACGGTAGGTAGAAACCTTTTTCTGGCCTTATTGTATTTGTTAATCGTTGATTTTTTTAATAACCTCTTATATGGCAGAAACTGTCCGATTTGAATTCGGTTTTACTTATCTGTAGGGTTTCCCAATCATGGAATCATGTATTGAGAGTTTGGTTCAGTAAAGTCAAATTTCCATTTGGGTGTATTGCTGATTTTGTTTTTATCAGTGTACAAAACAGGGCAGTTTGGGTGTTGAATTAATTGATTGAGGTGTTGAAATAATTGTTCATTTAATGTATCTAATTTTTGTGAAATTCGTAAAATTATGATTTTTTACAGAGATGTATTTTCGTCATTGCTGTAAAGCGAAGTGCATTGGTGCTTTGAACGAAAAGTTAACTGTGCCACAAAAGGAGTATATTGCAAGCACCCCGTTTTGGTGGTTTCCCATGTTAAAGCAATCATT